>Ga0172382_10000242_pt1 | contig 100028 bp, 99 predicted proteins | sample Leawel138RmetaG_FD_122245 | JGI IMG/M metagenome (GOLD analysis project Ga0172382, IMG submission 122245) | Leachate microbial communities from a municipal landfill in Southern Ontario, Canada - Leachate well 138R metaG | ecosystem: Engineered > Solid waste > Landfill > Unclassified | place... | reverse complement strand
GGGTTAATTACACTCTTCTCTACTACACAGTAAAATGACCACCAAAGGATCTAAGTTCGACTCAATTCCAATAATAGTAATTGCAGGGCCCACTGCGAGTGGTAAGTCTGACCTTGCTATTAGGTTAGCAAAAGAAATAGACGGGGAGATAATAAATGGAGACTCCAGACAAGTATACAAAGAGTTAACCATTGGAACCGCAAAACCTTCTAAGAAAGAAAGATCCTTTGTCCCCCACCATCTCTATGATTACATCTCCGTAAAAGAAGATTTTAATATTTACAAATACCAGAGAGATTTTAATAAACTATTAAAATCCTTCCCAAAGAAAAAGATCCCCATCCTAGTAGGTGGTTCTGGGTTATATATAGACTCCGTAATATTTAACTATGAACTAAAAGAAGAGAAGCCAACTAAAAAAGAGAGAGACGAAAGAGAAAGACTAAACAAACTAAGTGTTAAAGAGTTACAAAAATTAGTATCTGATATCGACCTTAAACTTTTGAAAAAATTAAACAAAAGTGACAGAAATAACCCAATAAGATTAATCAGGATTATTGAAAGAGAGGGAGAGATTTTAAACAAGAAAGAACCCAAAAAACATAAATATTTTGTAATAGATTTAGATAAAAAACTATTAAACAAAAAAATTGAGACAAGAGTCGAAAAAATGTTTGAAATGGGATTACTAGAGGAAAACAAAATATTAAGAAAGAAAGGATTAGGAAAATATCCGGCCCTTAATACAATCGGCTACCAAGAATTCACCCCATACTTTGAGGAGAAAACCTCACTAAAAGAAGTCAGGAAAGAGATTGTAAAAAATACAAAGAAATATGCTAAGAGACAAAAAACTTGGTTTAGGAAACATGACCATGCAATCTGGTCTAATGACTACAATTTGATATTAGAGGAATCACTGAAGTTTATTAAAACCTGATACTCCCCGTCTTTACTCTGTACAAGCTTTAATTCGTTTACAAAAAACTGAATTTTATCAATATCCAACTTCTTTGTTACTACTGAAAGGTCTCTACATATATTGGCATACTCTTGGTCTGTAAGTTCTTTACTAACCCTACCCAATGTTAAGTGAGGAATGAAGTTGCCATCATCTTGAAGGTTGAGAAGGTTTCTTAACTCTAGATACAGCTTTCTCATCTCTTCTCCACCTTCTAGTAGGTCCATATATATTAACTCTTTATATTTTCTGCTTATTCCTAATTTAACCTTGTTAAATTTCAGTTTAAATCTTTTTAAGGAGAAACTTTTAAGCTTATATTTGAAGAACAGTCTTTTGTAGAATGGGAGCTTTTCACCTAAGTATATTAGGGTCATGTGATATTTGTCAGGTTTTGACCATCTAACTGGGATGTCAAAACCGTCAAAGACTTTTCCGACTTCAACAACCACTTTCTTTATCTGGTCTACTGTTGCCTTATCTGGAAAGATACCTAAGAAAAAGTTCATCTTTTATATAAAAATCCTATTTTAATTCTTCGCCTCTATTTTCTTTGTTCCGCCCATATACTTTCTCAACACTTTTGGAACAATAATACTGCCATCTTTCTGTTGGTACGTCTCTAAAATTGCAACCATTAACCTACTTGTTGCCAGGCCTGAAGCATTAAGTGTGTGTAGGTATCTTATCTCTCCATCCTCTCCCCTATACCTCATGTTTCCTCTCCTTGCTTGGTAATCTCGGACATTAGATATCGAGCTTACTTCGTAATATTGTTCTATAGTTGGAATCCATACTTCAACATCATATGTCTTGGCTGCTGCTGCGCTACAATCTCCCGCTGCTAATTTTACTGTTTTGTAATGTAGGCCTAATTTCTCTACAAGATTCTCTGCCTTCTTCCTTAGTTCTTCTAATGCTTCTTCAGATTTGTCTTCTGTAGCAAATTGGTACATCTCTACCTTGTTAAATTGGTGCATCCTGATAAGTCCTTTCTCATTTGCTCTGTAACTACCTGCTTCTTTTCTGTAGCAAGGAGTGTAAGCAAAGAATTTTTGTGGAAGAACCTTTTCATCCAGAATTTCATCCCTGTAAATATTTGTAAGGACTGTTTCTGCTGTAGGAATTAAACATAATCCATCCTTTGTCCAATACACGTCCTCTTCAAACTTTGGAAGTTGACCAGTTGTGTATGCTGATTCTCTCACAACTAGGTTTGGAGGGATTATCATTTCATAACCTGCTTTAATATGTTCATCTATAAAGAAATTTATTAGGGCCCACTCTAATCTAGCACCGATTCCTGTATACATACTAAAGTTGCTTCCAGATATCTTAGATGCTCTTTCTAAGTCTAAAAGCCCTAACTCTTCAGCTAGTTGGACATGGTCTTTAATTTCGTAATCAAAGGTTGGCTTCTCTCCCACAACCTTTATATCTTCATTATTCTCTTTCCCGCCTGCTGGGACATCTCCATCTGGGAGGTTTGGCAAAATTTCTAATCTTAGAACTAATTCCTTCTCTGCTTCCCTTAATTCTGCTTCTACTTTTTTAATTTCCTCTGACTTCTTTTTTAATTCTTCTAAAAGATCTTTGAATTCCTGACTACTTTTGTCTATGGTAGCCATCTTGTCATTGTATTTGTTCTGTTCTGCTCTTTTAGTGTCGAACTGTTGTTGTAATTCTTTTTTCTTCTTGTATAACTCCTCTATCTTCTCTAAATCGAATTCTTTCTCAGATAATCTCTTTAATAGTGCTTGTTTGGTTGCTTCTTTATCTTCTAAAATCTTTTTAATATCTATCATGGAATTAATCTTTAATTTATAGGAATTATTGTATTATATTCTGCATTAGTTGTGTTATCAAGAAGAGAGACCTGACCTATTGAATCCGGAACCACCCTATAGTATAATTACTCTCATTGATGTCTGCCCCACTACATCAGTATTCTTTTGCTCTTAGACAATATAGGAACAGCAGGTTTATTAATTCTCCGATTATATTCATATTGGTGGATATGACCGGGGGATTAAAAACAAAAATCATCATTCTCTAATTCCTGAGGAGGAATAATGAATAAACGTGAATTTCGTGATTTACATCCTGCTGTTATGATGGAAGCAGTTCTCAAACTGCTATACCCAGAGGCCACACTGAGTGAGGCCCTCCGTCGGGTAGAATTAGTTGCGTTCGATCAAACCCTGGTCATTGGCGAAACGGATGAGAAACCTGATGGTTTCATTTTCCGAAAGACGATCACGGACTTGTATCTTGTCACAAACAAGAGCCTGGTCAATATCGGCACAAGCCAAGGTCTGGAAAAAGCCAACCTCGGCTGGGTCCTCCAGAAACTTGTGAAGAATGATCTTTACATGAAGACGAAAGGACAACAGATCGCAGCAGTTTTAGAAAACTGTGAATGGGAGATGGCAATCTCTACACAATACGTTGTTGAAGAAGATGACCACTTCAATCTCGCATCTGTTCTCAAGATCGCAGTCCTAACCAACTAACCATCAACCAAAAGCAAAAGAGACAGAGAGGGTTTTACCCATCAGAACAAAACCCTCTCTCATCTTTTCCCTATATTTAAAAGATACACCCATTAGAACCTAAAAACCCTGTATTATGTTTAATATTCTTGGTATTATCAAGCTATGAATAAGACAGAAAAACTATTAAAAAAACAGATAAAGAAAGCAAAAAACATCCTACTATTAACACATAAAGGACCAGATATAGATGCGTTCTCTAGTATGCTACTTACATATAAAGCAATAAGAGAAATCTATCCCGAGAAGCAGGTCACTATGAAGGCAAGGCAGTACCCTAGTAGCAAGTTACCTCTCATGAAAGAGCTCACAGTGCTTCAAAAGGAAGATTCCATCAAACCAGAGGGAGAAGATTTAATAATCATAACGGACTCTTCAATATGGAGGCTCTGCCAAGAGGAAGGAGATACAATAAGAGAATCTAATGCCCCTGTATTCTTCATAGATCATCACAGGACAGATATAGATGAAGAAAAGAGAGAGAATGAATCATTCATAAATGAAAGTAGGAGCTCTGCAACAGAACAGGTTTATGTAACTCTAAAAAGAATGTTTGGAGAGAAGTTTAAAGTAGATGCTGATGCCGCTGCGCTTGTCCAGTATGGAATTATTTCCGATACTGGAAGATTTCTCTTTGAACTAACTACAACAGAGACTCACAGGATATTTGCAGAAGTTATGGATATATATCGTGTAGATGTCCAAGATTTTGAATATAGGTCTGCGAAATTTCCAAGGGAAGCTACAGATGTCATTATTGAATACCTTAAGACATTAACCATTGAAGGAGACATGGCATATATATACATCTCCCAAAATACAATTGACCAGAGAGGTTTTGAGAAACAAGCTGTAAATGAGGCTTTTGTTTTTCTAAAAGATAAATATCTTAGATTTATACAGGGTGTCCATTGGGGATTTATAGTAAAACCAATGTTTAAGGATGAGAATGAATGGGCTGTATCCTTTAGGAGTACAAAGGGTTATCAAGATGTAGAAGTTATAGCAAAAGAATTAGATGGAGGAGGTCACGAATATGCCTCTGCTGTAATAATGAAAGCCAACACTGTGGAAGAGATCCTCGACAAAGTACTCAATGCTATTAGAGAGGTAACTGCTTAGTTTTATTCTTAGTTTTCTTGTTCTCTTTCTTTTCTTCCTTTTTCTTATCTTTATCTTTGTGATACTCTGCTTCCAATTCTTTTACCTTCCACATAAAGATCCTACTTTTATCCTTCGCGTTAGGATAGTCAACAGTAAAGCTCAGGGCGTTCTCTAGTATGCCCCTAGGCTTCTCTTTGGCCCATTTGATATACATAGTCGACCTCTTCTTGTCATCTAGCTTATTCGCAAGCCTAAGACCGTAAAGTTGGTACTCTTTGGAGATATATTTATGTTTATCTCCCATCATCTGTTTGGGGTTTGTTTTTAATTTTGAGGTATCAAAAAGCTTAGACTGATTCGTATCACTCTCTTCTACATTACCCCTTTCTCTAATTTGGGAAATTAGGTCTTTTATTGAATCCATTTTAATCCTCTATGTTAAATGAGAACTACTTCTCAGGCTTCATAATAGGATATGCAATACACTCTCTTAGACTTTGTGCGTTGGTTAAAACTTTAACCCATCTATCTATACCAAGTCCAGATCCACTCTGTGGAGGCATACCATACTCCATAGCTTCAACAAATTCATAGTCTGCAGCCCAGTTCTCTTCATCTCCACCCTCTTTCTTAGATTCCTGTTGCTCTTCAAATCTCTTCCTCTGTTCAAGTGGGTTATTCAATTCACCATATGTTCTACACATTTCCATTGAATCTATTATGAATTGGAACATCTGCACATACTCTCCCTCCCCATTCTCTACTCTCTTTGCTAGAGGTGTAAGAATGTATGGGTAATCTGTAACAAATACTGGTTCAAATAATGTTGGTCTTACCTTCTGTTTGAATATCTGGTCTATTGTTGTACTCCAACCAAGATCATCTTCTAATTCGACTCCTTTTTCTGTGGCAACTCTCTTAAGTTCATCTAAATCATCATATTTTTCTAAATCTACACCCAATTTCTCTATGAAGAGATCATTGTACCTAACAACCTTGTAAGGTGGAGTCATATCTAGAATCTTTCCTTGGTATTCAAACTTGTAATCTCCTACAACCTCTTTGACCATGCTGGAGAATAATTCCTCATGGAATTTTATATTATCCTCAAGGGTGGCATATGCCCAATAGAATTCAAGCATTGTAAACTCTGGATTATGGTCTGCATCTACACCCTCATTCCTATAAACTCTGGCAATCTCAAAGACCTTTTCAAAACCGCCAATGGTTGACATCTTTTGCCACAACTCTCCTGCACATATCCTAAGATATAAATCCATGTCATAGGCATTAATATGTGTCTTAAATGGTTGAGCCTGTGCACCTGCAGGATTTACCTCTAAAGAGGGATTCTCTATCTCCATAAACCCTTTACTCCACAAGAATTCCCTTAAGAATCTTGTCAGTTTTGCTCTCTTCTCTATTTTTTCTTTGGCATCTGGGTTTACTAGGAAATCTAAATATCTCTGTCTAAACCTTTTATCTTCATCTTGAAGACCTACCCATTTCTCTGGGAGTGGTTTAATAGATTTAGCAAGAATATCTAAGGTCTCAACATCTACAGATATCTCTCCTGTTTTTGTTTTACATACTGTTCCTTTAGCGTCTACAAAATCTCCAACGTCAAAAAGTTTTAAATCTTTCCAGAATTCCTCTCCTAAACTTTCTTTCTTAAGATAGAGCTGGATCTCTCCAGAATTATCTTTAAGCTTGATAAAAGCAATCTTGCCTAAGTCTCTAAAAAACATTATCCTTCCGGATACTATTACTTCTTTTCCTTCAAAACCATCGTAGTCACTAACTATTTCGTTGGCCATTGTGTCTCTCTTGGACTTAGAAGGGTATGGATTTATACCTTTCTTCTTAAACTCTTCAACCTTTTCTATCCTACTTTTTCTTATGTTCTCAATCATGGACATAGCTTAATATCTAAGATCTTAATTAAAAATAATTATAGCACAATAAATATTTAATTTAAGGCAAAAAATTAACAAATCCGAGGGTTTTACTACCAATACTCTCCCCCATGATATATAATTTGGACATGTCAGATGCACAAAAGAACGATTTACTAGAAAAAGTAACTGCTTTAGCAAAACGAAGAGGAATTATATATCCCAATTCTGAGATATATGGTGGAATTGGAGGTTTCTATGACTACGGTCCTGTTGGAGTAGAGATGAAAAACAACCTCAAGAGATATTGGTGGAAAGAGATGGTGGACAGGAGAGAGGATGTAGTAGGGATTGATGGGACAATAATAACTCACCCAAAGGTATGGGAGGCTTCAGGTCATATACATAATTTTTCAGATGAGGTCATTGAATGTAAAAAATGTCACCAAAGATTTAGACCAGAGGAGATGACAGATACAGAGAAATGTCCTAACTGTGGTTCCCAAGAGTTTACAGAACCAAGGTCTTACAACATACTCTTTGAAACAGAGGTTGGAGTGCTTGAGGATGCTAAAACAAAAGCCTATCTTAGAGGAGAGGCTTGCCAGACAATCTATTTAGATTTCAAGAACGTAGTAGACAGTACAAGGATGCAAGTTCCATTTGGGATTGCACAGATTGGAAAAGCTTTTAGAAATGAGATCACTCCAGGAAAACTAACCTTTAGAAGCAGAGAGTTCGAACAGTGGGACATGCAGTTCTTTGTTCACCCTGACGACATGGAGAAATGGTTTGAATACTGGAAAGAGAAGAGAATGAACTTCTACAAGAATCTTTACAGGAAGCAGGAGAATCTAAGATTGGAACAGCATCCAAAGGATAAATTAGCATTCTATGCTAAAGACGCATACGATATTGAATATAAAGCACCTTGGGGATGGGCAGAGAATGAAGGTATACATTGGAGAAGTGATTATGATCTGACACAACATAGTAAGTTCTCTGGAAAAGATCTCTCTTACACTGATCCTAGAAGTGGAGAGAAATATATCCCTTGGATAGTAGAAACTTCTGGAGGTGTAGATAGAACATTATTAATGTTGCTTCTTGATGCTTATGAAGAAGAAGATTTAGGAGATGGTAAATCTAGGACAGTATTAAAAGTTCATCCTGAGATAGCAGGTTATAAAGCTGCAATATTCCCCCTTGTTTCTAATAAGGAAGAGCTTGTAAACAAAGCAAGGGGGATCTTTGAATTGCTCTCAGAGAATGTGAAAGTTGTATGGGATGATAGAGGGAATATAGGAAAGAGGTATAGATACCAAGATGAAATAGGGACGCCTCACTGTATAACTGTAGATTACGAAACTTTAGAAAATGACACTGTAACAGTTAGAGATAGAGATACTATGAAACAGGAAAGAGTAAAAATAGAAGATCTAGACGAATATCTCTCTTAACAGACTTCTAAAATCTTGTAAGAAATTTTTCTACCATCAACACTTAGTTTAATCTCATCACCCTTCTTTGCTTTAATAAGTTGCTTTCCTAATGGGGACTTATCTGAGATTTTATTCTTAGAAGGATCAGCCTCAACTTCAGATACAATTGTTAATTTTCTCTTCTTTCCACCTACTTCAACTTTAACATCTGAACCTATTGCAATTTTGTTTACATCACAACCTTTTTTATCTATAGCCACTGCATTTTTTAGAGTATCCTTAATCTCTTCTATCCTCTGTTCTACCTTCTCCAACTCTTCCATAACAGCAATGATATCGCCAGTTTCTTCACTAACGTCATTCTGTCTAGCTCTTTCTAGAGATTCTGATAGATCCTCTCTCTTTTTATTCTTTAGCTGATCTAACTCCTTTTTAAGAGAGTCTATCTTGCTTTTTGTAAGTTTAATTTTTTCTGTCATTGTAACCTTTGTAATAACTAAAATCTCTGAGAATTATGAATGGGTATGACAGTCACTTATCTCGTTTAATGGGACGATTATTATAGTATTTTCTGGCCTTTTTGTCTATATTCCTCTATTCTCTTATGATTACCAGATAAAAGGACATCTGGCACTTTCCAGCCCTTAAATTCCTCAGGTTTTGTGTACTGAGGATACTCTACTTTGCCATCTTTGAATGTTTCCTGGTCTAGGGATTGTTCGTTTCCTAAAACTCCTGGAACTAACCTTGTAATTCCATCTACAAGAACTAATGCTGGAAGTTCTCCTCCAGAGAGGACATACTCCCCTATGGAGAATTCATAATCTACTAGGTGCTCGTGTATTCTATGGTCAAAGCCTTCATAGCGACCACAGATGATTATCATGTGGAGATTCTCTTTAGAAGAAAATCTCTCCAAGTCATTCTGCTTTATCCCCCTTCCTTTTGGAGTTGTTATAGCAACGATTGTGCCTTCTTTTTTAAGATCCTGTATAGCTCTGTATATGGGTTCTATCTTCATCACCATTCCAGGGCCCCCTCCATATGGTGTGTCATCTACAGTCTTATGTTTGTCTTCAGCCCAATCTCTTAGATTGTGGACATTAATCTGGACAAGGTTTTTCTTTAAAGCATTTTTAACAATGCCTGTGTTTATATATTCTTCTACAATGTTTGGGAATATTGTGATAATGTCGAAAACGATACCTTTGCTGCTCATAACTAATCCTCCTTTTATTAAAGTGGTACCGCTACGGGGAATCGAACCCCGATTGCAGGATTGAGAATCCTGTGTCCTAACCGTTAGACGATAGCGGCTTACAAGTAGTGATTTTATCATATTATGAGCAGTTTTTGAACGGTTACTACAGGTTCAGATTTATTTGACTTTTAACTTTAGTAGCATATATCATGTTGTGCCCTATAAATTATTAGACACTAGACATGGGTATAAACGAAGTATATGAAACAACAAGAAAAGGACTAGAGAAGCTCGTAGAGGAAGTTAGATACCGAGAGAACGAGTTACGCAAGAAAATAGCAACACAATTAAGTGAGATGCGAAGTCAAGGGGACCTCAGAGAGAATGATGGCTACTCTATGGCTGTAGAAGAACAACATATTAATGAAGAGAAGATTGCTGAGTTAAGAGAAAAAATTAGAAAGGCTAAAGTTGTTAAAGACCAAGATAAAAACAAAGTAGGCTTAGGAGATACTGTAACTTTAAGAAATAGTAAAGTTATTACCTATGAAATAACAAGTGAAGATGATGCAAATCCTTTAGAAGGGAAAATCTCTCACAAATCTCCAATAGGGATGGCGATCATGGGTAAGAAGGTGGGAGAAACAATAGAAATTAAAACTCCCAAAGGGGTTACAGAATACACCATTGAAAAGATTGCCTAAGGATGAACTAGTGTTCCTTCTCCCATTATGTCTTCAAAAACATTTGCTTGCTTTATCCTCTCACCTCCAGATATCCAGAAAGATATTTCCTTTTTCTTACAGAACCTAGCACACTCCACATCTATTGGAATATTACCATTAGGAGCATGGGTGGAATCTTCCTGGATATTAAAAAGTTTGAAATATTCATTCCAGGTCATGTCCTTTATAGCAACTGCATCATCTACTTCGCTTGGGTCCTTGTCGTAGATGTAATCTATGTTAGATATCTTAGTTATCCTAGATTCATTTAAGATGTCAGCGAATACTGCTGCATCCATATCTGTACTCCAACCAACCTTCAAGCCACCACAAACCATTATGCTCTTTCCACTATCTACAAGTAACTCATAAGCTTCACCTAACCTCTGTGGGACAACAATATCTGGATCCCCTATATATGCCCTTAGAAGATTTGCATTCGTATGTGTAACCGACATCCCTATACTGTGTAAATACTCTTCTCCTCCAATATGACGAGATATCTTCTCCTGCAAATCCCTAGAAAGAGAACCTCCCCCTACGACAATAACAATATTCTGGTAGTCGTCCTTTTTGCGAAAATACCATTCCTTTAATTTGTCTAAAAGAAATTGGTTTACATTTAAAGAGTTATCGTAAATAACCGACCCCCCTATTTTAAGAACTATGGAACTTTTCACTAGTTTAGATATTTAGTACTAAAATTATTGCTATAGCGACATAAAGGAAAGGAACTAGGTAATCTACAAACTTAATCTTTCCAGAAAATCTTATATTCCATATAGAGATTATTAAATAGAAAGCCAAAGCTCCAACAGCAGGGATAACAAAAATATTGTAATTCCAGAAAAATATTGTAAATAGAGAAACTGCAAAGGCACTCAATACGGATACTAGGAACTCTATAAACCCTAACCTATTATGTATCTTTAAGACAAAAACCAATAAAACAAGGGCGGAAAGAATCGTTAAAATTGTAAACATCTCTATTCCAAACCCTATCCTAATAAATGAATTGAGTAAAAGGTAAAAGATTGTTATACAGATAAAATCAAAGATTGCCCTGGTAGCTATAGCCAAAGAGTAAAGCTTGTTTAGAGAGCTCTTTACATTAAGGAACAGAACTAAAAGAAGAATCATACAACCTGCTAGAACAACATAACCAAGAATTTCATTTCTATTAAAGAAGAGGAAGAAAAGAAGAGAGACATAGAATATTGCAGGAAGAATAAAGTCAGCAAAAAATCTGTCCTTAAGTGATATCCTTATTATTACGTCACTGTATTTAGAAACCTTCTTGCCAGAATAAAGACTAAATGCCCTTACAAACCAAGTTTCTAAAAGAAGAACTCCTGCAACTCCTAAGAGAATGAGAAAACTTAAAGGAGCTCTTAACACTCCATAATTGAAAAATTGAGTTACTGTAAGAAGCAAAAGAAGGTAAAGAATATCGTTTTTTATTTTCAATTTGTATTTCATTTTGGGCAGTTACCTATTCTTAACTAACTATCTATTAATTAATTACTCCAGAGAAACCATTAAATATTGCCATGGCAAGGATTATCCACCAAACTCCAATGGTAAATAATTCCCCTACAGCATCCTTCATTCTACCCTTTCTCCAATAAACAAATATTTCTATCAGTATTAATACTAAAACAAAGGAAACAATCCCTAAACTAATTCCGTCCCTTGTGCTAAGACTTATTGATGGGAACATGAATCTCCTCTCTTCTTTTTCTTCAACAAAATATTCAGATATTTCTAATTCAGATGTATTACCTTCCTTGTCTGAGAGGACAACGGTTATCGCTCCCTTAACACTAACATCTGGGATTGAAAAGCTTACTTGGTCTCCATCTTTTTCATATTCTACCTCTACAATCTCACTTCCAATAACAACTTGAAGTTCTTCCCACTCCCCTTCAATAGTAAAGCTAACTGTATAATAACCTTCCTCCTGTTTAACCATCAGTGTCTTTGGATCAAGAATTGGAGCTCTCGAGTCTACAGTGAAAGCAACAGGTTCGGATTTTGCATCCTCTCCCTTAATCTGAGCAACTATTTCGTGTTCACCCTCTGACCAATCACTCCCTTTTTCCAATTCCCACTCAGGAGTTGTTGCAGTTGTATCTCCTACTAAGTCTTCCTGGTCGTAAACTTCAACAATGTAATTATCTCCAGCATTTTCTGTCTCTCCCTTAACACTTGTGCTAGGGTCTGTAATTACAGTCCCGGCTTGTGGTGAGGTTATTCTTATACTCTTAATCTCTCCAGCTTCGTCATTCACTACAACCTTTCCTGTAGAAGATCGTACTGTAGGCTCTGATGGAGTCTGTGTGGCTCTATAAACTTCACTTGTGAGGTTACCAAACATCTGGACTACCAAGGTAGTCTGCTTTCCAAGTAATTCTCCCTCTACAACAGCTACCCCGATATCTTTGTAATTTCCACTAACAATATTTGCTTTATGTGTAGGACTAGCCATCCAGGCTTCATGGACACCTTCAGCCGTTCTAAAACCTTTGGCAAGATTTTCTCCAGCATAGACATAGTTATACCCAGCAGCACGAATAAACTGCCATGGAGACTCCCCATTGGGTCCGAAGTGATCCCAATATTGTTTTTCGAACATGTCATTTGCTTTTGCTAATGCAGCGGCAGAGAGCTGTGCGTTGGTACTTAATGTATTAAGTCCATAGCCTAATCTCTCTTGATTTGTAAGAGCGATAATATTCTCTGGGGTTATGGAGCTTGCTTCAACCTCACTTAAACCGATTAAACCTCCGAAGCTATTAACAAAAACTAAAACGAAAGTGTAGAAGATAATAGCAACCTTACTAAGAAGGTATGGCTTCTGACGATTCTCTTTAGTTGGGACAAAAAAACTTTTGAGTTTAATCATATGCTGTTATAGTTTAGGATATTTGAGGGTAGAAGTGAAGAGAAAACGCAGAGAAAATCTCCTAAATTAGATTGAAAAAGAAAAGGACCCTTGCGGGTCCAATTCTAAAGAGCATTTCTTCTTTACAAAGAAATACCGGCTTTAACTACTTAACAGCAGTCTTAAGGCCTTTCCCTGGCTTGAATGCAGGAACCTTTGTTGCTGGTAGTTGAATCTTCTCAAGAGTCTTAGGATTAATTCCCGTCCTAGCTGCTCTTGTTCTAACTTCAAATTTACCGAAGCCTGTCAAAAGTACGTGATCACCTTTTTTCAAAGCGTCTGTAATTGCGTCTAACATTGCGTCCAAAGCTTCACCTGCTTGTTTCTTGGTCAAGCCTGTTTCTGCAATTCTATCTATTAAATCTTTCTTTAACATTTCATGATGCCTCCTTTCTTAGAGATACTATACACAAAAACCAAATATGAAGAATTTGTGTATATCCACTACTAAAATAAGCAATATAGAGAGTTTAGTCAAGAAGCCCTTTTATTATAGGGTATTGACCTGGTTGTTAAAAAAGTTTGTCACAGAAAGGATTTTTAATGAATTAAAAGTTTATTCAATATATTAAGTCAAATATTTACCTACAATTAGACTAGAGCACCTAGAAACGCCTTTGCGTAGGCCTTTTGGAGAGCTGCGCGTCAAAGAATCCTTTTATAGAGGGATTCCTTAAATTTTTTGTTCAATAAAATATTAAAAGGGGGATATCTCTTGTGAATATCCCCCTATAGCACTAAATACTAGAAGACAGGCAAAATATTGCTATTTTGCGACTCCTGTAGCCCTAGTTTCCCTAATTACAGTAACTTCAACGTTACCTGGATAACTCTGCTTTTTCTCAATCTCCTCAGCAATATCCTTCGCCATAACCTTAGCCTCATCATCTGAGACCAAGTTAGGTTTAACGATTACTCTAATTTCTCTTCCTGCTTTAATAGCAAATACTTCATCTATCTTGTCCTTTCCAATATCCTTTGCCGCATTCTCAATTCCTTCTATCCTTTGGATATACTGCTCATAACTGTCCTTTCTAGCACCTGGTCTAGATCCTGATATTGCATCTGCTAGATATATAATGACTGCCTCAGGAGATGCTGGCTCGATGTCCAAGTGATGTGCTTCAATAGCATTCACAAGCTTTTCATCTAAACCATACTTTCTTGCGACTTGTCCTGAGATATGGTGGTGAGGACTATCTATCTTGTGGGTTAGAACCTTTCCTACATCGTGCAGTAAAGCTGCCCTCTTTGCTAATTGAGCATCAGCACCAATCTCGATTGCCAAGACTTCAGCTAAACGAATAACCTCTATAGTGTGAGACATAAGTGACTGACCATAACTGGTCCTGTATTTCATTTTCCCTATTAACTTCAACAACCCCATATCTATATCTGGCCAATCTGCCTCGTCAGAAAGAATCTGTCCATTCTTCTTAATCTCCTTAGAGATTTCATTCTTAGCCTTTTGAACAGCCTCTTCAATAGAGCCTGGGTGAATTCTTCCATCACCTATTAATTTTGTCATAGCTACATATGCTATTTCTCTTCTTAAAGGATCGAACGAAGATAGTGCGATTGCATCTGGAGATTCATCAACTATAACGTCAACTCCAGTTAACTGCTCAAATGCTCTAATATTCCTTCCTTCCCTACCAATAACTCTACCTTTAACCTTGTCATCTTCTACTTTAATAACCTTGGTCGTAGTCTCTCCTACGTAATCTGTTGCAACCCTTTGCATTGATTCAACAAGAATCTTCTGGGCCTTCTCGTCCGCCTCTGCTTCTATCATCTTCTCTGCTCTTCTTATCTTTCTAGCCTTATATTCACTAAGGTCTTGATCTATCTCTTTCATCAACTTCTCTCTTGCTTCTTCCCTAGATAAACTAGAAATCTTTTCCAACTGATCCTTTAGCTGAATCCTAGTCTGTTCAAGATTCTTTAGACCCTTCTTGAGCTTTGCCTCCTCTGCTTCTAACTCGTCACTTTTCTCATCAAGTATCTTAGACCTTTTGTTTAATTTCTTTTCTCTCTCGATAAGCATCTCTTCATGCTCAGTGTTCTCTCTACGAACACTCTTCATCCTCTGTTCTTCCCTCTTCTTCATTTCAGAGATTTCACTCTCTGCCCGGTCGAATTTTTCCTTCATTAGCTTCTCTGCAGCTTCTTCAATAACTTTTGAAGGGATATTATTTACATTAACCCAGTTGAATAGGTACTTTAGAACTAGAGTTACTATTATTGCCGTCACTATTACGGCGATAATAACAAACAATACTGTTTCCATGTATCTGACTGTTAAATTTAAACTGGCCTTTATTTAGACACTTTTGGAGGATAAAGAGAGCTCGTCGCTCCCCACAAACACATTGGTTTTGTATTTGATTTAAATTCCATATATATAAATTTCAAAACTTTAAATTACCAAAAGCGTCCTTTTTAAAGACTTTTACAATGATATCATTTTTAATATTTTTCCTCAATGAGAAAGGAATTTAGCTTTTTTATAAGAGTTTGGTAATAGGTAAGGTTATGTATTGTAGCTAAAGTTTGGGCAGTGGCCTCCCCAGCTTTGAACATATGATGAAGGTATGCCCTTGTGTAGTTAGTGCAACATTCACAGCTACAGTTTGGATCTACTGGAGATTTATCTAAAGCCATACTGCTATTACCTATCTTAACTTCTCCCTGGGAAGTGTATAGGGTTCCATGTCTAGCATTTCTAGTAACCAAGACTGTGTCAAAAAGATTGTAGCCCAGTTTATTTGCCGCAATTATATCCTCTGGTTTTCCAACTCCCATAGCATATCTAATAGTATCCTCGGGAACATTCTCTATAACAGCTTTCATCTCATCTAAAACCAAATCTCCGTTCTTATCTACAACATAGCCCCCAAAGTTATATCCATCAAAACCTATTTTAACTAACTCTTTTGCACATTTTTCTCTCAAATCTAGATATTTAGCACCCTGAACAACACAGGTTAGTAATTTCCCTGTTTTTGCTGTTCCTCCATATACTTTATCAAAATGTTCTTTCCCTCTCTTTGCCCATTCTATTGTTCTCTTAACAGACTCCTCTGCTTCTTCTCTTGTTATCTCTGAATCCCTGCAATCATCTAGTACTACCATCACATCTGAACCAATCTTCATCTGGATATCTATAGTACTCTCCGGAGTCAGCTCATATGTGTTTCCTTCCTTCGGGGATTTAAATGTCGCACCATTGTCATGAACTTTGCCCTTCCACTTCCCAGAATGAATTAAAGAGAAGACCTGAAAACCACCTGAATCTGTTAGAACTAGTCCTTTCCAACCCATCATCTCCTTTATGCCTCCTAGCTCTGCAATAACATCTGGGCCTGGGTGAATAAGGAGATGTAGTGTATTTGTAACAATTGCTTCTGTTTCTGTTTCTTCAAGTTGTTTGGTAGTTAGATTTCTAATAGCTCCTCTTGTTGCATCTGGCATAAAAAAATTCTTTTTCTTTAGTTGCTCTACTGTCATTTTCTATCCCTCTATTAAATTATCTCCTATTAACATACTGTCTCCATAACTCAAGAATTTATATTTATTCCCTATTGCGTGCTCATAGACTCTTTTAATATTCTCTATTCCTGCAAAAGAACTTACTAAAAGAATTAGGGATGAATCTGGCATATGGAAATTTGTTACTAAAATATTTACAATCTTCCATTCATATCCTGGGTATATATAAAGATCTGTATAACCACTATATGATTTTACCAAATACTTTCCACTCTCCTTATCTTCATACGCAACACTCTCCAATGTCCTAGCGACTGTGGTTCCAAATGCCCATACCCTCCCACCTTCCGAGAGAGCATTGTTTATAACTGAAGCTGTTTCCTCATTGATTGCAATATGTTCTTCATGTATTTGGTGCTCCTCTATCTCCTTCTCTCTTATTGGGGCAAAGGTTCCCCAACCGACTCTTAGGTCTATTTTAACAATCTTAGCTCCTTTATCCTTAATCTTTTCTATGATCTCCTCGGTTAAATTCAAACTAGCAGTGGGAGCAGCAACTGCACCGGGGATATTTGAAAAAACAGTGTTATATCTCTCTTTGTCACTTTCTACATCTCCCCTATTCATATATGGTGGAAGTGGGGTGTGTCCGTAGTTTTCAAATAGCTCATACGGATTACCTTCCTGGAATGTAACTATAAATCCATTCTCTTTTCGCTCCTTAATAAGAAGACTAATCTCAGAACCTTCTTCATTTACCAACACATCTCCGTTATTTACATTCCTAGCTCTCCCAATTAAGACAAACCAACCTTCCTCTGACAAATCCTCAAGAAAGAGCACTTCTACTCTTTTTCCTTTTGGCGTTAAAAAGTAGGTTCTGGAATTTAATACCCTAGTCTCGTTTAGGACAACAACGTCCCCTTCCTTAATATAGTCTGGGATGTTGTAATATTTCCTGTCTTCTAATCTTCTATTCTCTTTGTCTAGGACTAAGAGATTGCTTGTTCCCCTTTCCTCTGGAGGGAATTGTGCTATTAGTTCCTCTGGTAAATTATATTTGAATTCATCTATTTTCATAGTTACAGATGTATTATATAGCAATTTAGGCCTTAATTGAGTAAAATTAGGATATGAGAACAATATTTTTAGGAACAGCTTGGGAATCTTTAGAAACTCTTAGAGTACTAAATGAGGATTCTTTTTTTGATGTGGTATGTGCAATAACCACCCCAGACAAACCTGTTGGGAGAAAACAGGAATTAACTCCAAGTGAAGTTAAGGAATATGCTTTAGAGAATAATATCCCTGTTGTACATACAGAGAAGAAGAAAGAGAACTATATCGAAGTGTTGGAAGAATATAAGCCGGAGATTGTTATTTGTAAAGCTTTTGGAGAGATTATCCCTAAAGAATTCTTAGACTACCCTAAATATGGTTGTATAAATATACATTTCTCTATACTTCCTAAATATAGGGGGGCAGTTCCTATTCAGAAAGCAATTTTAGAAGGAGATAAAGAAACAGGAATATCAATAATGCTTATGAGTGAAGGAATGGACGAGGGGGACATCTTGAAAATTTTTAGAGAAGAAATTAGGCAGGATGACACAAATATTACTCTAAGAGAGAGGCTTGTTAAGAAAACAACAGAGGTCTTAATTCCAACTTTAAAGGATTGGGTTGAAGGGAATATAACGGCTGTTAAGCAGGAAGATGATGAGGCTACATATTGCTGGCAAAAAGATATATCTAAGGAGAATGCCGAAATTCTCTGGGATCGCTACGAACCAGAATACATAGAGAGGATGGTTAGAGCATTAGTCCCATGGCCCGTTGCGTGGACTACTCTTCCAGATACTCTACAAGATTCACTTGCGGGTAAGAGGGTAAAAATATTTGAGGCTGAGCTAATCAATGTTGAGCACAATAACACACCTGGGAAGATATTTTCTAAGGATGATATGGTCTTATTTGCTACCAAGGATCCTGAGATAGCTCTAAGGGTTAAAAATTTCCAATTAGAAGGGAAATCTGAGACCAATGAGAAACAATTCTTAAATGGGATACAGGGAGAATTGTAAAATTCTCCGAGTAATGCGCAAGTACACAATAAGCCGAATTCTGTATAACGATGATTATCTGTCTATGCGGTTCAACCTTGCTCCAGGAGGGGGTTACCACGCGATATTGTATTACTACAATACCCGGTAGTCTCTTACACTACCATTTCACCCTTACCTAGTCGAAACTAGGCGGTATATCTTTCTGCTGCCCTTTTCTCCAAAAGATTACTCCCTTCCAACTCTCGTTGGCACCTATCTCAATATGTTTGAGACTGACATGGAGTCCGGACTTTCCTCACTTACTTTAAAAAAGCAAGCGCAATCATCTAGTAGTACTTGCGCACTACTATTATACTATTTTTTAGCTCTTTTTTTAAGTAAGACTATTGGAACAACAATTATTGCAATTGCTGGGGAGAATACAACAACCCAGATCAAGAGATTTCCAATTGATTTTGCAAAATTCACAAGAGCACGAGCAGCTTCCTTAAATACTCCTACTGGCTTCCAATCATCATCCTCGAGTTCTGCACCAACACTGCTCTGAGATATTTGTAGGTAAATATATGAATACTCTGTCTGATTCTCTAAACTTTTTAACTGTGTCTCTACTCTCTCTATCTCTAAGCGAACCTGATTTAATTCTTTGTATACTGCAAGAGTATCTTCTACATCCTCAGCTGATTCTAAAATAGAAAGGTATTGGGATTCTACTCTTCTGTAGTTTCTCAGTCTTGCTTCTAGGTCTGTAACTGTTTCGGTAACATCTGATACTGAGATGGAGGAACTTTCATATTCCCCTTCTATCTCTTTTAGGTCTGCATAAAGTTCTTCAAACTGATCCTCTACAACCTTGATTGTTACGCTTACTCCTCTGTTTATACCCTTACCATAGTCATTGAGACTAATTTTCATTGCATCATATTCACTCTCTATAGAATCTATTTCATCAAGGGTGGCGTCTATGTCCTCAACTGCTAAAGATATGTTTCCTGTCTTTATTAGACTCCTGTCTTCTAGGTCAAAGCTAGCGACTGTATCTAGGTCATTACCTCTGTATTCTAGAGTCTCTTCACTTCCTCCAACGCCCATGGAGGGGAGGTATGCATCTTCCTGGATTGCAAAGTCCAAACCGTCATATCCTTTCTCCTCAGTGATACTGTATGATGTGTAGCCTAATGCTATTGCCCCTATTCCCAAAAGTAATACAAGGCCAAACAAAATTGTAAGGGCTAACAATGGGCCTTTGAAAATCTTTTTTTGCATCTGTGAAGTGTATTAAATTTATCTATTTAGATAATATGAAATTATCTTATAGATAGCAATAATACTCGTGTTTGGAAAATTTGGTTCCTATCTCTTTGAGAACTGAGGCTTCTTTCTTGCTTTAACGTGGTGGTATTTCTTCCTCTCTACTGCTCTAGGATCTCTTGTAACAAGTCCTTCTTTTCTCAGTACAGTCTTAAGCTCTGGATCCATTTCGTATAGGGCTCTTGCTAATCCTAAGCGGACTGATTCAAGTTGTCCTGTAATTCCACCTCCAGAAACTTTGGCGGTGAAGTAATACTTCCCTTCTAGGCCAACAACTATTAAAGGTCGGTTTACAATCTTTTCAGCGTCTTTCCTTCCGGCAAAGTATTCAGTAATAGCTACTCCGTTAACAGTTGAAGCACTGTCTCCTTGGTATATTCTTACTCTTGCTGTTGAGGTTTTTCTTCTTCCTATACCTTCTGTATATTTCTTCACCATTTAATACTTTATAATTTAATCTCTGTTGGTTTCTGAGCTGCATTCTTGTGCTCAGGTCCTTTATATACTATTAATCTAGTAATCCTTTTATCCTTTAACTTGTTCTGTGGCAACATATTCTTTACTGCATCGGCAATTATCTTTCTTGAATCCTTTTCTAATTGCTCATCAAATCTAGTTTCTTTCAAAGCACCAGGGTATCCTGAGTGTCTGTAATACATTTTCTTTTTCTCTTTCCCTCTGGTTAATTTGACTTCATCACTGTTTATTACAACAACATAGTCACCACAATCTACGTTAGGGACTATTTCGGGTTTTGATTTTCCGATCAGAAGTGATGCTATTCTTGTAGCAGCTCTTCCTAGAATTTGGTCCTTAACATCTACGATGTACCAATCTCTTTTTATATCTTCTTTTTTAGTCCATGTTGTTTTATATTTCATATTTCTTTTCTATTAATTAAAGGCCTGCACGAGCTTGAGGTCGTGTGCCACTCTTTTTAACTACTGCTGTCTTGTCTACTTTCTTCTTAAGACCAACTGGTGTCTCTTCCTTAATCTTTAGAGGGTTCTTCTTTTCTGTCTTCTCTATGTCCTCTTTCTTCTTGGTATCTTCTTTCTTGGAGTTAGGAGCAGCAGATTTTTTCTTGTCTAAACCTAGAAGGTAGACTCTAGATATTTCTGCATTATCTCCATCTCTAAATCCTACTCTAACAAAACCTACCCCTGCTTTATCTTTCTTAACATATTCTAGATATTTCTTTACTATTGCTTGCTTCCCTAATACAGTATTGAGCTTTCTCATAAAATCAACGTTCTCTCCCTTCTTTTTACCAACCTCTATTAAAGATTCTGCTTTCTGCTTTAGAACCTTTGCCTTTGTTGTAGTTGTTACAACATAGTTGTGGTCAAAGAGAGACCTTAAGAGATTGTCTATAAGAGACTCTCTGTGTGACTTCTTTCTTCCTAATTTTGCTCTTTTAATTCTCTTATACATAATCTTCTATTAGATATATTAAACTCCTTTTATGTTTATTCCGTATTCAGATAGTAATTCTACAACCTCGTTCAAAGATTTGTTTCCAAATCCTGGGAGGTTCAGTAATTCTGTAGCAGTTGTTTCTCTAAGATCTCCTACTGTTTTGAATCCTCCTGTTAAAAGTCCTGTCTTGGATCTCTTGGATATTGGTAGATCTTCTATCTTCCAACTTCCTATTTCATCCTCTTCCTCTTTTGCTTCCTCTTCCATTTCTTCTGGTGTATTTGCCTCTTCTGCTAGTGCTTCGACTTCCTTCTGGGACATTCCCATTGCTATCATGACCTTTCCTGCAAACTCTTGAAGAATCTTTGAGGATTCAACTAGGGCTTCCTTAGGTTCAATGCTTCCGTCTGTTGTTACTCCAAGTAAAACTGCGTCTAGGTCTGTTTCCTGTCCCTTACGTGCCTGTTCTATACTTAGGCTTACTCTCTCGATAGAGGTGAAGTCACAGTCTAAAGGAATTAAGCCTACAGGCTCTCTCTCTGCATCTTCTGCTCTTTTGTATCCTACTCCTGACTCTACTGTTATTTCCATCTTTAATTCAGAAGAAGCGTCTGTTAATTCTGCAATTACCAAATCTTTATTTACTACTTCTAAATCTCCCTTAACTTCTATATCTCCTGCTGTTACTGTTTTCTTTCCTTTAACCTCTAGTTTACATTTGAATACTTCATCTAATTCTGTCTTGAATTTGATCTCTTTAAGATTAAGAATTATATCTACTACGGTTTCTTTTACACCGTCTAATGCAGAATATTCATGATCTACACCCTTTATTTCAACTGCTGTTACACCTGTTCCTCTAAGACTAGAGTAAAGAATTCTTCTTAATGAATTTCCCAAAGTATGACCATATCCTCTTGGAAGTGGGGATACTTCGAACAATCCGTAGTTATCTTTCTCTTCTTTAATAGTGACTTTAATATCTTTAAATGCTTCCATTTATATGTAATTTAAAATTATCTAGAATAGAACTCAATTATTAAGTTCTCTTTTATTCCCTCGTCTATATCCTCCCTTAATGGGAGTCTTACAACCTTACAACCTGCTCCTTGGGTCTCTATCCAATCTGGAGTTTGGAAAAACTTCTCAGCCGGTGCCAACTTCGCTTTTGCCAATTCTACTGAATCTCCTTCTTTCAATTCCAATGAAGGAATATTCATCTTCTTTCCATTTAACTTTATGTGCCCATGTGTGACATATTGTCTTGCAGCAGGTCTAGAAGGGGCTAAGCCAGCTAGATATACTACATTGTCCAACCTCAACTCTAAAAGCCTTAGGAACTCTAAACTCTTGTCTGTGTCGTATAACTTTGCTCTTCTGTCTGCTTCCTTAAATGTATTCTTCATTTTCTTTTCTCTTAGGCCATAGGTTCTCTTAACCTTTTGCTTCTCTCTTAACTGAAAACCATAGTTAGACAATCTAGCCCTTCTCTTGTTTCCATGTTGACCTGGAGGGAATGGCTTCCTTGCCAAACCATTTTTGTCAGAAAAAGATCTTGCACCTTTAAGGTGTAAGTTCACTCCTTCTCTTCTACTTAGTTTTGCTTTTGGTCCTGTATATCTTCCCATTTTTATTTATTTCTTATCAAAATATATTTATTACTTTCTAGGTGCTTTTCTTGGTCTGCATCCATTATGTGGAATAGGTGTTCTGTCAGCCAACATCGTTATTCTTAATCCTGCAGAATCTAAGCCTTTAACAGCTGCGTTTCTACCAGATCCTGGTCCTTTAACAAAAACTTTAACTTCTTTTAATCCATACTTCTTAATAACTCTTTCAGCAACCTCTACAGCTGCCTTTGTAGCTGCAAAAGCGGTACTCCTTCTGGCACCTTTATATCCAACCCTTGCTGGACTACCCTGCCCTAAGACGTTTCCTTCTGTATCTGTGATACTTATGATTGTGTTGTTAAAAGTTGACTGGATTGTAGCAACTCCTGTTGTAACTGTTTTCTTCTTTGCCTTTGCTTTTGTCTTTGTCTTCTCTGCTTTTTTAACTTTCTTTGTTGCTGCCATAATTTTTATGTCTTTTCTAATTTACGTTTAAGTCCACCGACAGGTAAGCTCTTACCCTTTCTTGTCCTAGCATTGTGTCTAGTTCTCTGGCCTCGGACAGGTAATCCTAGCTTATGCCTAATTCCTCTGTAAGAACGAATATCTTTTAATCTTTTAATATCTCTAAAGATACTCTGTCTTAGTTCTCCCTCTACCTTAAAATTCTCCTCGATATATTTTCTAACTACATCTAACTCTGCTTCGGTCATATCTTTAACAAACTTATCTTTGTCTAACTTTGTAGCCTCACATAACTCCTTAGCTTTGCTCTCCCCGACACCATAGATATTCATTATGGAGACCCACAATCTCTTATCATTTGGTATTTCGATTCCTGCTACCCTTGCCATTTATATACAAAAATAAATTAATTTAATATTAACCCTGCCTCTGCTTGTGCTTAGGATCTTTTTTACAATAGACATATACTCGTCTCTTTCTCTTAACGACATAACAATCTGGACACCTTTTTTTTACAGAAGCCTGAACTTTCATAATTTTTAATCCATATATCTATAAGTTATTCTTCCCCTATTCTTGTCATAGGGAGTCATTTCTATTCTTACCCTATCTCCTTCAATAATTCTTATGTAATGCATTCTCATCTTTCCAGATAGATATCCTGTTACATCGTGCTTCTCTCCATCAACCTCTATCTCTACTACAAACTGGGTATTTGGCAAACACTCTTTAACTATTCCGTCAAATTCAAAAACTTTTTTACTTTCTTTCATATAATATTTATCTATCTGAATGTAAATAGGACCTTCAGAATTATATCAAAGGAGTGCCTTTAATTCAACAAAAATAGTTAAATATCGGCAAATTTCTTATATCTGACGAATAAGCAGAGAAAGAATAACAAAAAAGAGAAAGTTTTACAAGTTTAATACCTTAATTACTTCCTTATGAATCTCTTCAATTGTGGGAGATGCATCTATCTCTACTAAAACGCCTCTGTTACGGTATTCTTCAAGGATAGGCTCTATTGTTTTATTATATTCCTGTATAAGGCTCCTGGTCTTCTTAGGGGTGTCATCTTCTCTCTGGATGAGCTTAGTTCCACATTTATCACAATAACCCTTGTTTTTCTCAGGTTTATGCTTTTCATGGTAAGTATTTCCACAATTAGGACAAGTCCATCTAAGAGCACGCCTCTCTATTGCGGCCTCTTCACTAAGGACAAAATGAACAAAATAGTCCAGTGACTTGTTCTTCTTTTCTAGGAGGTTATCAAAGAGGGGAATCTGTCCTGCGTCTCTGACTACGGAAACAAAGGCCCAATCTTTTTTAGGATCAAAATTGTCTAAATATTTCTCAAACATTTTGTATGTTAAGTCGTTAGGAACAAAGTGGCCTTTTGAATAGTGGCTATGTGCCTCAATTGCATCTGGATCTCCTTCAGCATACATTCTACGAAACATCTCTCCAGTCCCTATCTTTTCAAAACCATATTTCTTAACAAGAAGGTCTACTTGGGTATCCTTACCACTACCTGAAGGTCCATGAAAGAGAATGTTCATACAAATTTCTTACTAAACTAAGTAGGAATATTGTAACACATTAAGGGAAGGCTGAGAGTTCTCTTTTGAGAGATTAGAGGTATCTGTCGTAACTTCTGACTGTTAGCATAGACTCTGCTTCTCTCTTCATGTCTAGAACAACTCCAACAACAATTAGGAGACCTGTCCCAGAGAATATTACAGAGGGGATTAGACCGACTCTGACTAAGATATCTGGCAGGATAGAGATTAATGCTAAGAAGACACTTCCTACTGCGGCTAAACGGAAACTAACTCTTCTGAGATACTGCGAGGTGCTCTGACCAGGCCTAATGCCTTGGATAAAAGCTCCCTGCTTCTGGAGGTTTTCTGCAATATCATCTGTCTTAAAAACAACGGTTAGATAGAAAAAGGAAAAAGCTATTATTAGAACAAATGACATTCCATTGAATATGTAAGGATTTTCTAAAAGTGTCATTATCTTCTCCGTTATATCTGTAACTGTTGGGCTTAGCTCCCTACTCAATAAGAACTTTCCTATTAATTGAGGGAAGGATAAGAAGGACATTGCAAAAATTACAGGCATAACTCCAGATTGAGTAAGCTTTATAGGGAGATAGCTTTCCATAGCACCCCCTGTCCTTACTCTCCTCGAATATTGTATCTTTATCTGTCTTTCGGCTTGCGTTACTACTATAACTCCGACGATGAGTATCAAGGAGAACACTATGAAAACACCCTTCTGGAACCCATCCATTGTTACAAAGTTTGACCTAAGTGTCCCAGGAATACCGGAAAGTATTCCCAACATGATAAGGTAAGAGGATCCTCCACCAATTCCATCTTCTGAAAGAAGCTCTCCAAACCACATCATTATCATGGAACCTGCGGTTAGGGTTGCGGACATTGTTATTAGTTCTAGAGTTCCCAAGCTTTCAATAAGCCCAAAACCTCTTAACGTGGAATATATTACAAATGATTGAAGGATAGCCAAAGGGACAGTTACTAAGCGTGTATACATCGAGATCTTTCTTCTACCTTCTGCGCCCTCTTTATTCAATTCCTCAAGTTGAGGTATTACTGTACCAAGAAGCTGAAATATGATTGAGGCATTAATATAAGGGGTTAGTCCTATTGCAACTATAGAAGCAGTCTCTAATACTCCTCCAGAAACTGTTGAGAGGATATCTCCAAAACCTGTACCTTCGAATAATTGGACGATAGCTTCCGCAGGAATACCAGCAACAGGGACCGCAGAAAGTAATCTGTATATGATGACAATTGCTATGGAGAATATTATTTTCTTCCTAATCTCCTTAGTCTTGAATATTGATTTGATCTTTTCTATTGTCTTGTTCATTTGGTAAAGCCTATTTTACGCTCCCACCGGCCTTTTCTACCTTTTCTCTTGCAGCAGGAGATATTTTAATTCCCTCAATGGTAATTTTCTTTGTTATTTCCCCTTTGCCTAAGACTTTTACTTCCTGGGCATTTTTTCTAACTAGTCCTGTTTCTTTTAGTGCATCTACAGTTACCTTTGCACCCGACTTGAAATTGTCAGAGAGTGTTCCTACGTTTACAACCTGAGTATTTATCTTTGATCTACTCTTAAATCCTCCGTACTTTGGAATTCTTCTAAAGAATGGAACATTTCCACCTTCAAAACCAACCAAGGACTTATGACCTGACCTAGATTTCTGACCTTTCATTCCTCTACCAACGGTATGTCCACCTACACCGGAACCGTATCCTCTACCTAATCTCTTTGCTTTGTTTGTCTTTCCTTTTCTTTTAGGAATATTTTCTGAATACATTATTCTTTCTTACTTACTTTATCTTTCTTAGGTGCACTCTTCTTTGTAGCTTTACCTACTGGTTTTCTCCTAGAATCGTTCCTCTTTCCTCCCGACCTGGACATTTTTTCTTTTCTCTTATCTTTTCTCTTTTTTTCCTCTTTTGCTTGTTTCTCTTTATCCATTTCTTCCTTAAGAGCTATTCTGTCTCTCATTTTACTCATCTTCCTTAGAACCCTACCCTTTCTTAGCTTCTGAAGGGCCTGGAATGTGCAGTAAGCGTTAGCATTTGGTTCGTTACTACCTAGTATCTTTCCATAAACATTATCTATTCCTGCTAAGTCTAAGACGGTTCTAACAGAGGAGCCTGCAATAATTCCAGTACCTGGTCTTGCCGGTCTTAAAAGAACCTTTGCAGCACCATACTTATATTCTATTTCATGAGGGATAGTATCTCCAACAAGCTCTATCTTCTTCATTGACTTTATTGCTAATCTCTCTCCTTGGTCTATGGAGCTCTTAACATCAGAACCTCTACCTAGAGCAACTCCAACAGAACCTTTTCTATCTCCTACTACTACAACAGTACTGAATCTTAATCTTCTTCCTCCCTTTGTAACCTTAGCAACTCTTCTTATTGGAAGAGCCTTTTTGTCATATTTACTTCTTTCTCTGTTATCTCTTCTGTTGTCTCTTCTGTTATCTCTTTGCATTTTATTTATCCTAAATTTTAACTTTTTGTTTTCTTAGTTCTTCTACAAAAGTTTTTACTAATCCGTGATATTTGTACCCACTTCTGTCAAAAACAACTGACTTGTACTTTCCTGCCTCTTTTGCAAATTTCTTAGCCATGGCTATTATATCATCACTTTTCTTCTTTACCATATAAGATTTAACAACTACACTCTTGTCGTCATCTGCTATTCCAGCATAGAAGTATCTATTGCTTTTGAATACAAAGACCCTAGGCTTTTCAGCTGTTCCATACACATTCTTTCTTATGTGTACTTTTCTTCTTTCTCTTTGTTCTCTTTTACTCTTAGCCATTTTAATATCCTTAATATTTTCTTATTTTATTTCTCAGCTCCTAGATTAGATTTAGAGCTCTTTCTTCTTACATATTCATCCTGGTATCTTATTCCTTTTCCTTTATAAGGTTCTGGTTTTCTTACTTCTCTGATCTTTGCTGCAAATTCTCCAACTTTCTGTTTATCATGTCCTTTTACAATTATCTTTGTCTCTTCTGGGACCTCTATTTGTATTCCCTCAGGAGATTCAAACTCTACTGGGTGATTTAGTCCGAGACTCATTACTAATTTCCCACCTTCCATTCTTGCTCTGTATCCGACACCTACTAGTTCTAGTCCCTTGGTATATCCATCTTTAACTCCTGTTACGGCGTTCTGTATAAGGGCTCTGTATGTTCCGTGGTTTGATTTAGTCTGTTTACTTTCTCCCTTAGCTATAACATTTATAATGTTATCTTTGATTTCGACATCCAAGTCTTCAGGAAGTCCAACTTTTATCTCCCCCAAAGGCCCAGTTACAGTAACTGTTCTGTCCTCTAACTTCACGTCTACCTTCTCTTCAATTGTAATTTCTTGTAATCCTATTCTAGACATCTGTTTATTACCAAATTTCACATATTAATTCACCACCTATGTTCTGGCTCTTAGCCATTGCACCGGTCATTATTCCCTTAGAAGTACTAATGACAGAGATTCCTCTTCCGTTCATCACGGGAACTATTTCATTAGAGGATACGTATATTCTCTGTCCTGGTTTACTAACTTTTTCTAAGTGAATAATAACAGGTTCATTTTCATCGTATTTAAGAGCAACTTCTATCATTCTGTCTTTCTCTTCGAAGTCTCCAATCATCTCCTCTTGCTTCATTACCTCTAAGATATTTTTATTTACCTTAGTATTAGGTACTTCTACAGAGTCCTTCTTTCTCATAATTGCATTTTTTATTCTTATCAGCATATCTGCTATTAGGTCGTTCATTCTTATTTTCTATTAATTAATTTACCAAATAGATTTCTTAACTCCAGGTATTTTACCCTCTGTCGCTAATTTTCTAAAGCATATTCTACATAAACCGTAGTGTCTAAGATAAGCCCTAGATCTCCCGCATCTGTTACATCTGTTATAGACTCTAGTTGGATACTTAGAAGTCTCTTTCAATTTCTTTGCTTTGTATTCTTTAGCTGCTGTGGACATCTTTTATAAAAGGAAAACCAAATTTATCTAAAAACATCTTACCTTCTTCATCTGTCTTTGCTGTAGTTACAATTGTAACCTGCAAACTTCTTACCTTTGTAACAGAGTTAGGATCTATTTCTATAAACACTGTATGATCTTCTATTCCTATTGAATAGTTACCTGCACCATCAAAAGAGTTAGGACTCAATCCCCTAAAGTCTTTTGTTCTTGGCAAAGCTATGTTTACAAGCTTGTCGAAGAACTCCCACATCTTCTCTCCTCTTAATGTTACAGATACACCTATTTCCATTCCTGGTCTTATTTTAAAAGCAGAGATTGCTTTCTTAGCCTTATTTACTACTGGTTTCTGTCCTGCTATCAAAGTTATCATTTCTACTATCTCATCTAGTGCTGCACTGTTCTCTGCCGCTTCTCCGGCTCCAACGTTTATTACAATCTTTTCAAGAGTTGGAGCTTCCATTGGATTCTCATAGCCCTTCTCTTTCATTATCTCTTTCTTTATTGTTTTGTTGTATTCTTCTTTTAATCTAGCCATTATTCTTTACTTTCTGATTTAGATTTTGTACTCTTCTTTGTTGTCTTTTTCTTTGTTTCTTTCTTAGCTGTTTCTTTTTTAGTAGTTTTTTTCTTTGTTTCTTTCTTCTCAGTCTCCTTCTTTACTGGCTTTACAGCTGTTATCTCTTTCCCACATTTCTTACAAACCCTTACCTTTTTATCTCCTTCTTGCTTGATTCCGACTCTTGTTGGCTTGTCACAAGATGGACATACTAACATAACTTTCGAAATAGGGAATGGTTTCTCTATTGTTACTATCTCAGAAGTTCTTGTTCTACCGTCTCCCTTAAGATGTCTCTTGTAGAGGTTTAAACCTTCTACAATAATTCTTTCATTCTTAGGATCGACAGCAACTACAGGTCCTCTTCGACCTCTTTCTTTTCCGTATAATATTTTTACTGTATCTCCTTTTTTAATATTCATAATTCTTATTTCTTTAAAGTACCTCGGGTGCTAATGAAACAATCTTGTCAAAACCCCTCTCCTTTAACTCTCTAGCTACAGGTCCAAAAATTCTTGTTCCCTTAGGAGCCTTATTTTTTGGATCTATTATAACTAAGGCGTTGTCATCAAATCTTAAGTAAGTCCCATCTTTTCTTCTAATCTCTTTGTGTGTCCTTGCTATTACTCCCTTCATAACCTCATGTCTTTTTATTCCAGAGTTTGGAAGTGCTTTTTGAACAGCAACAACAACGATATCACCTACGGTGGCATATCTTCTCCTGGATGCTCCAGGGATACCTATTATCTTAGCCATCCTGGCACCACTGTTGTCTGCAACTTTTAAAACAGTTCCTCTCTGTACCATAATTACTCCTTTTTATTACTATTAACAACTAACCATCTTACTTTCTTAGAATATGGTTTACTCTCTCTTATTGTAACTTCCTGACCTACTTCTAAATCTTCTTCTGTATGAGCAAAGAAAACTTTCTTCTTGTTTATAACTTTCTTATAAACAGGATGAGCCTCAAGAGTATCCACTCGAACCTTGACGGTTTTATCCATCTTGTTTCCTACGACTACTCCATCTATCTCTCTTCTTTTTGTTGTCTTTTTGCTTTTCTCTTCCATATTCTTTTTATTTAAATAACGGGATGTATTCTATCAATTATCCCCTTTATACTCAAGTTAAATATCTATTCTACTAACAAATTTCGTCTTCACAGAGAATTTATGACCTGCTAATCTCATTGCTTCTCTAGCTATCTTCTCACTTACACCACCTATCTCGATCAACATAGAACCAGGGCTTACTACTGCTACATAACCTTCTACAGCACCTTTTCCTCCAAGCATCTTACTGTTAATAGATTTCTGCGTGTATGGCTTGTGTGGGAATATTCTAATCCAGATCTTTCCCTTTCTCTTCGTATAACCAGTAACAGCTCTTCTTGCAGCCTCAATCTCTCTTGCATTAATCCAACCGTTCTGTAAAGACTTAAGTCCATACTCTCCAAAGTCTACACTGTTGCTAGATGAAGCAATGCCACCCATTTTCCCTCTCATCTCTTTTCTGTATTTTCTTTTTCTTGGCTGTAACATGGTTACTAACTATATTATTTTAATCTTCTCTATCTACTTCAGTTTTATCTCCTCGGTATATCCAAACTTTTACACCCATCAATCCTGCATCTGCAGTCTGTGCTATTTCAGAAGCATAGTCTACATCTGCTTTAAGTGTCTGAGCTGGAACTGAACCTTCTGAAACTTTCACAGTTCTTGCCTGACTTGCATTATTAATTCTTCCAGAAACCCAAATCCTTAAACCCTTTGCTCCTGCTTGCATAACCTTCTCTTTTGCATTCAAGACCAAGAACTTAGATGGTTGTCTTCTTTCAATTCCATCTGCAATTGTTCTTGCAACTATTCTTGCAGAAAGGTCTGCTTTATTTACTTCTCTTACTTTAAGTTCTACTGCAGACTGAGTTAATCTCCTTAATTCTTTTTGTAAAGCATCTATTCCTTCTCCTCCTCTACCTATTGCAACACCTGGTCTTGCAACAAAGGCTACAACTTCTATCTTGTTGATTCCTCTCTTAACCTGAACGCTATCTAAACCCGCATCATTCATTACCTTGCTTACCTTTTTCTTTATCATGAGGTCCTCTTGCAAAAGCTTAGGGAAATTCTTTTTGCTTGCATACCACATAGAATCCCATGTTCTATTTATTCCCATTCTTATTGCTTTTGGATGTACTTTTCTTCCCATAATACTATTTAACTTTTAATTCTAAATTAATATTTGATCTCCTCTTAATTATTACTGAGACTCTACCTCTTGAGGCAAATCTTGTTCTCTTTAGAGTTCTAGCCTCATTAATCATTAATCTACTAATTTCTAAACTTTCTTCGTCTACACTGTATAGGTCTCTAGCGTTAGCTATTCCTGACTTAATTGCTTTTTTAATCGTGTCTGCACCTTTCTTATTAAGCATAGTAAGGATATCTAGAGCTTCAGGGACACTCTTTCCTCTAACAGTATCAGCAACTAACCTCAATTTAAGAGGTGATTGTGCTATATCTTTTACTTTTACTTTTACTATTTTATCTTCCATAATTTTTGTATATATTTTTATTCTTCTTCAAATCTACCCGTACTACCGTATACCTTAGAGAGCTTACCTTTCTTAGCATGTCCTTTAAACTTTCTTGTTTGAGAAAATTCTCCTAATTTATGTCCTATCATTGATTCGATTACTAATACTTCCTCATGTTTCTTGCCATTGTGAACAAGGAATTTCATTCCAACCATTTCTGGTGTTATTGTAGATTCTCTTGCCCATGTTTTTATAGGAGAGACATCTCCACTTGCTCTCGCTTTCTGTACTTTCTCCATCAACTTTTCGTCTGTGTATGGTCCTTTCTTTAATGATCTAGACATAATATTTAATCAATAATTTATTTCTTAGAATAAGGCCTTTGTTTAGTCCTTCTTCTTTTAACTATGAACTTATCTGTTTTCTTGTTCTTCCTGGTTCTTGTTCCTATTCTGTTACCCCATATGTCCTTAGCTTGTCCACCTATCTGTCCCTTACCTTCTCCACCTCCGTGTGGGTGCTCTACTGCGTGCATAGCCATACCTCTTACTTCTGGTCTCTTTCCTAAGTTTCTACTTCTTCCTGCTTTTCCTAATTTAACATTCAATTTGTCTTCATTACCTACCTGACCTATTGTTGCCATACAATCTGCATATACCAATCTGATCTCTCCAGAAGGCATCTTTATCTGAACAAATTTCCCAGAAGGATCAGGTCCTTGAACAATTATTACTTGTCCTGCGGATCTAGCGTATACTGCACCTTTTCCAGGGACGTTCTCAACACAGTGAACTTCCGTTCCCGAAGGGATATTCTTTACCATCATTGAATTTCCGGGTAGAACATCTACCTTCTCTCCAGAGAGTAGAGTGTCACCGATCTTAACTCCTCGAGGAGCGATTATATATCTTTTCTCTCCATCTGCATACTGTAAAAGTGCCAAATGTGCTGTTCTATTAGGATCAAAGTAGAATCCAAGCACCTTTGCTGGAATATCATACTTCTCTCTTTTAAAGTCTACCTGTCTAATTCTTCTCTTAAAGCCACCACCTCGGTGTCTAACTGTAATCCTTCCTTGGTTGTTTCTACCAGATTTCTGCTTCTTAGCAATACTTAGCTTTCTTGGACCAGAGCTTTTTTCTAGCTTTGATCTGTCTTCCAATTTCGTATTTCTTCTTGTCGAAGTTGTGGGTTTAAAATTTCTTACTGCCATTTTAACTCTTCAAAAATTCATCTATTTTATCACCCTTCTTAAGGGTAAATACCATTTTAAGCATGTCGGAGTTTCTTCTCTTCTTATTGCTCTTCCAGTCTCTTTTTAATTTCCCTGGCCTTACAACACTATTGACACTCTCGACCTTAACCTTGTATTTCTCCTCAAGAACCTTACTTGCCTCTATTTTGTTAACACCTCTAGGAACTAAGAATGTGTACTTGTTCAAGGCATTTGCCATGTCATATGTCTTCTCTGTTATAACTGGTTGTATTTTAATTTCTTTGTTATTTGTCATTTGATAATCTCTCTTCTAAAACTTTAACTGCTTTTTCATCTACTAATATTTTCTTTGCTAGGACTAAATGCTTTGCATTTAATTTGTTAGGACTCTTAACTTCTGAGTTTTTAGAATTTCTCAAGAGTAATACAACTTTGTCATCTGCGGTCACAAACAAAACTCTCTTGTCATTAGCACTTCTAATTTTCTTAGCTGTTGTTGCCGTTACTTTTACAAACTCCAATTCTTTATTTCTTAATCTTTCAGAGAGCATTATAGTTGTGGCTTTTCTTGCCATCTTCTTATTTAGTTTCCTACTAAAGTTTCTTCCTGAATCTGCAAAGGTTACACCTCCACCTATCCACAAAGGAGATCTAATAGAACCATGTCTTGCCCTTCCTGTTCCCTTCTGCTTCCATGGCTTTTTTCCACCTCCAGATACTTCTCCTCTACCTTTTTGCTTTGCACTGCCCTTTCTCTCGTTTGTTGTGTAAACATAGTAAGCTTGGGCTACTAAGTCTTCGTTGTAAGGAACTTCCCACACAGAAGGATTAAGTTTTACTTCTGTTTTCTTCTCTGTCTTTTTTGTTGTGGTTTTCTTTGTCTCTGCCATAATTATTCTTCAAATATTGCAACCATATCTCCCTTAGAACCTGGGATTGGGCCTGAAATTAAAACTAAACCCTCTTCTATTGACATTATCTCTTTCTCTTTCAATGTAACTTTGTCCTGTCCCATTCTTCCACCCATCTTCTTTCCTTTAAGAACTCTTCCTGGGTCTGTTCCGGCACCGATAGAACCAGGTGCTCTTAATCTGTCAGATTGTCCGTGTGTTCTAGGACCTCCTGCAAAACCCCATCTCTTTACTACTCCAGCGAATCCTTTTCCTTTGGAAATACCAGTTACTGTAACCTTATCTCCAACAGAAAAGATTTCTGCCTTTATTTCATCTCCAGGCTTTAAGTCCTCGGAGTATTCACCTTTGAAGTATTTTCTTAATACTGGGACTCCTTCTACGGCTTTGTATTTACCCTGCATTGCTTTGTTATTTCTTTTCTTATTACCAATACCTAATTCAAAACCTTCTGGCTCTATATGTGAAAGAACACACCCTGTGGTGTCTATAATAGTTACAGGAACGACTTTGTCATCCTTGAAAACTCTTGTCATTCCCTTTTTTATTCCTACTAAAGCCTTCATTATCTAGTTATATTTATTATCTATTAATTACTGTATCCCGATGTCTACACCCGCGGGCATCTGTAGATGCTGTAAGGCATCTATTGTCTTTGGGGTAGGATCAATGATATCTATTATTCTTTTATGAGTATTAATCTCAAAATGTTCAATTGAGCTTTTATAAATAAATGGCGAACGATTTACAGCAACCCTCCTTTTTCTAGTTGGTAAAGGAATAGGTCCAGCAACCTTAGCACCTGTGCTTATTGCTGTTTCTATAATACTTTTTGCGGATTTATCCACAACTACAGAATCATATCCTTTCAACTTTACTCTAATCTTTGCAGTACTTTTTGCCATTCTATTTAAAAGAGCTAAATTAAATTATTCTATTCAGAGGGTAGCTCTTTTAAACTACCCTCTGATACTCAACCTACTTAATAACCTCTGTTACAACTCCGTGACCTACTGTCTGTCCTCCTTCTCTAATTGCAAAGGTGACTCCCTTTTCAATTGCGACTGGAGATACTAATTTAACAGTAAACTCGGTGTTGTCTCCAGGAGCAACCATTTCTACTCCCTCTTCTAAGACAACCTCACCTGTAACATCTGCCGTTCTTACATAGAACTGTGGCTTATATCCTGTTACGAAAGGAGTGTGTCTTCCACCTTCTTCCTTATTTAGGACGTAAACCTCTGCCTTGAATTCAGTATGTGTTGTAACTGAACCAGGAGCTGCTAATATCTGACCTCTTTCCAAATCTGCTCTCTTCAAACCTCTTAATAAAATACCAACGTTATCTCCTGCTTGTCCTTCACTTAATGTCTTGTTAAACATCTCTACTCCTGTTACTGCAACTGTCTGAGGCTTTCTTCCCATTCCTAAAATGTCTACACTCTCACCAACCTTTACAACACCTCTCTCTATTCTTCCTGTTGCAACAGTTCCTCTTCCCTCAATGGAGAATACATCTTCGATAGGCATAAGGAATGGCTTCTCGATGTCTCTCTCTGGAAGATCAATATATTCATCAACTGCTTTCAATAATTCTCTTGCAGATTCTAATCCTTCCTCTTCACCCTTCTCTGCCTTAAGTGCGTCTCCGACGATTATTGGAGCGTTTCCATCGAAACCATATTTCTCCAAAAGATCTTGGACATCTGCTTTAATAAGCTCTAAGATCTCTTCGTCAGCTTCTCCAAACTTGTTGATATATACTACAACCTTAGGTACTCCTACTTGCTTAGCAAGTAACAAGTGCTCCTTTGTTTGTGGCATAGCACCATCATTTGAGGAGATAACTAAAATTGCACCATCCATCTGTGCTGCACCTGTGATCATGTTCTTTATATAGTCTTTGTGACCTGGGCAATCTACTAATGCGTAGTGCCTGTTATCAGTTTCAAACTCAACGTGAGCTACTGATATTGTAATAGACTTTGCTCTAGAGTCTGGATCTTTGTCTAGTTTGTCTATCATTACTTTTGCTGCCTCCGGAGAGAAAGCGTTCAGAATACCTCGAACCAATGTAGTCTTACCATGATCAATATGACCTAAGGTTCCGATATTCATGTGTGGCTTTGTTCTTTCAAAATCTGCCATGAATATATTGTTAAAAAATTAAATATATTATTTTCCTACTTCACAGATTCTTAATTTTAAGAATCTGCGTTGAATATTATCAAAAAGTGGTAATAGTTGCAAGGGTTTTTAACTATTTTTACCAGTCTTTCGTATCCTCCTTGTTCAAACGAATTCCATTCTTGACGATTTCGGATATAAGAACGAGAAACATTAGAATAGAAAGGACGAGGACAACTATATCATATTGTGTGACCAAATATCCATAGATGTCATAAGATTTAACTGGCATAAAGAACATTACGATAGCTACTATGATCCCTATTATCCTAATCTCTGTAGGGCCAAACCACCCAAAAGAGTTCTTTGCCTCACCCTTCACATATACTAGTAAATCAACGTTTATCATCATTGCCAAATATATAGCAGTCATGAGAATTGCTACCTCTATCTTCACAAAGCCAGACAATCCGAGACCCAAACCAAATACTATCATTACAACAGCATCTACTATCTTATCTATATAGTAGCCATAATTAGGTCGAGTTCTTTTCCTGTATCTTGCAATACTTCCATCGAAGGAATCTCCAAACCAGTTAATTATCAAACCAAGAGGAACTAATCCCAGATAATATCTGTTCAAATATCCTAAAACGAAACCTATTGAAACAATTACAATTCCTATTATTCCAATAAGTGTAAGATGATCTGGACCAATCCACTTAGGAATTCTTGGACAGATTATCTCCTTTGCCCTCTCCTCCGCCTTCGCCGTGATTGCCGTATTGATAGCCTGCTGGGAATCTCTTTTGTAAACAACTCTGAGATTTTCTAAATCAAAGACGATCTCTCCTGTTCTAATCTCCTCAAACCAATGCTTGATCTCCTCTACTACTCCCTGGAAGTTCCCTTCTTTGAAAAATTCGTTGATTCTTAATAATCTCTCTTTGTTAGCTTTGCTTTTATTAGACATTACAAAGGTTGCTCAATTATCTCTATCTACCAGAATCTATTAATTACCTTTCCCAGAGATTTCTTCTGCGATATTCTTTGGTACTTCAGTATAGTGAGCAGGCTCAATGTTTGCACTTCCCCTACCACTAGTAATAGATCTTAGTTCATTAGTATAACCAAAAAGTTCGGAGAGTGGAACATGTGCAATAATCTTGCTTATGCTGTTTCCTAAACTTTCAGTTCCTTGAATCTGGCCTCTCTTACTACTTAAGGAACCTGTAACATCTCCCATATGAGAATCAGGTGTTTCAACTTCAACCTTCATTACTGGCTCTAAGAGTATTGGGTCTCCCATTCTACAACCATCCTTGAAAGCCATAGATCCTGCGACTTTGAATGCAGCCTCTGAAGAGTCTACTTCATGGTAAGATCCGTCAAAGAGAGCAACTTTAATGTCTACAACTGGGTATCCAGCTATAACACCTGCTTTCATTGCCTCTTCTACACCTTTCTGCACTGAAGGTATATATTCTCTAGGGATAGATCCTCCCTTAATTTCATTTACAAATTCAAATCCTTTACCAGCCTCATTAGGTTCTAATCTTAACCAACAGTGACCATACTGACCTTTACCACCAGATTGTTTAATATATTTACCTTCTGCTTGTTCAACAACTCTCTTGATTGTCTCTCTATATGCGACCTGTGGTTTACCTACATTAGCAACAACTCCAAACTCTCTCTTCATTCTGTCTACCATTATCTCTAAGTGTAATTCACCCATTCCTTGAATAATTGTCTGTCCTGTTTCTTGGTTAGTACTTACGTGGAAAGTTGGGTCCTCTCTTACGAGTCTACCAAGTGCTTCTGACATTTTTTCTTCATCTGACTTAGTTGCCGGTTCAATAGCCTGAGAAACAACTGGCTCTGCAAACGTAATCTTCTCAAGTATTATTGGATTATCTTCATCACATAGAGTGTCTCCAGTTGTGGAGTCCTTTAGTCCAACTATTGCTCCAATATCTCCAACTCTTAGGGCGTCTACTTCTTCTCTGTCATCTGCATGCATTAAGATTAATCTACTGACTCTCTCTTTTATTCCTTTCGTGGAATTCAATACATAAGAGCCGGACTCTATCTTCCCAGAGTAAACTCTGAAGTATGATAGATTTCCAATATGGGGGTCATTTACAATCTTAAAGACCAATGCGGAGAAAGGTTCAGATTCTTCTGCTTTTCTTACCATTGGCTCGTGAGACTTTGGATCAATACCTTTGATAGCAGGGACATCCACTGGAGATGGGAGACACCTTGTTATGTAGTCTAGCAACGTCTTTGCCATTGCTGTTCTTGAGTCTCCTCCCAAAACAGGGAATATCTCACCTGCGAGGGTTCCTTTTCTCAAAGCATCATAAAGTTCCTGGGCGGGAAGCTCTTCCCCTGCAAAATATTTCTCCATTAAGGAGTCCTCTTGCTCTGCAAGAACCTCTACTAACTCTTTTCTAAGTTCTTCTACTGTGTCTTTGATATCCTCAGGGATATCTATTTCTATCAAGTCTGGTGTGTTAATACCCTTATATTCATAAGCCTGCATCTTGACAAGATCTACATAGCCATAAAGTTCCTGCTCTTTTCCTATTGGGAATGTTACAGCAACTGCTTTTTTACTTAATCTGTTCTTTATTGTTGCAAAACTCTTTTCGAAGTCTCCACCAATAAGATTGATCTTGTTCATAAAACAGATTCTAGGAACACCATACTTGTTTGCTTGTCTCCAAACAGTTTCAGACTGTGGTTCTACTCCTTTTCTTCCGTCAAAAATTACAACTGCACCATCTAAAACTCTAAGAGATCTCTCTACCTCTGCAGTAAAGTCTACATGTCCAGGAGTATCTATAATGTTGATTCTGTATCTCTCTTCATCATAATCCCAGAAACATGTAACTGCAGCAGACATGATTGTTATACCTCTCTCCTGCTCTTGTTCCATAAAGTCAGTAGTAGCAGCACCTTCGTGCACTTCTCCTATCTTATGTACCTGACCAGTAAAGTAAAGCAATCTCTCAGTTGTAGTTGTTTTACCAGCATCAATATGGGCAATAATCCCTATATTTCTGACCTTGTCTAAAGGCATTTTTACATTGTATGTACTCTTATCCATAATATTTACCTAAAATTTATTAACACGAGAAGGGGAATTGAAACCTTCGCAGTTGCGATTATAGCAGAACTATCTAAGAGAAGACAACAATTTTAAGGACTCCTCTGTTACAGAATAATCCAAATCATATTCTATGGCCTGTTCTAAAGACTGAATTGCCAATTCCTCTTCTCCTCCCAGGATTTGTATCCTTGCCAAGAAATATCTGTAGTAGGGACTGTATCTATCTAATTCAAAAAGTTCATCCATATACCTCTCTATACCAGCAATTTCCTCTCCTTCAGAATCATTCTCGACACCGCGCTCATAACTATCTATTAGTGTTGCTATCCTCCACTTTAGGAAATCCTTCTCATCATTTCTTACAAATGTGACTTCCTCTCTTAGTTCTTCTAGATTACTAAGATAAAATTCCACCTTAGCTGTTTCATCGAGGACATAATTAAGCTCTACTGCAAGAAGGTTTAAATATACTTCGGAGGGGAAAGCTATTAACAAGCTCTTTACCAATTCCTCTGCCTTTAGCATTTGGTTGTTCTCCATAAGGAATTTAAAATATTCTTCAACAAGAGCCACCGAACTTTCTCCTGAATAGTATCCTACTGCAGAGTCATAGCTATTAATTGCATTCTCTAAGTTATTAGTAAAAGCATATGCCCTACCCTTTACCCAGAAAATTTCTCCTTCCATTCCCCCCAATGTAAGTGCCCCATCTAGTGTTTCTATGGATTTCGCATAATCTCCATAGTCATAGTATGCCCTCCCTAAGAAGTATAGGCCTTCTAGATATTCAGACATATCTTCTCTTTGAGGTTCTAGAACAAGTATTGCTAGGTATGGATAACCATTATTTATATACACCCTGGCTAACTTTGTTGCATTAAATTTCTTATCGTCATTTAGGTCTTCTAATGTTTTTCTAAATTCTTCATAATAGATTTCCATCTCATCTGAATTGCTGATTGAATTCAGTGTAATCTTTGCTTTGTCTGTGTTATCTATCGCGTCTATGTATGCCAAGAGAAGATTGGCCTCTTCTAAATCTCTTCCTACGTATCCAGCTTTACTAAACTGACCTCGAGCATCACTGACTTCGCCTAGGTTTAGATATGTCTTCCCTAACATTAATTCCAAAACAGGGTTATTAACACCAAGGAAAGAGCCTGCATCATACATCTCATAAGCTTTGTCAAAAAGCTTTCTAGAGTAGTATTCATCTCCCACCTTTTTATAAAGAGTGGATCTATCATCATTACTCAATGGTTTAGCTGATTCTTTAATAACCTCCTCTGCATCATCTAATTTGTCCTTCTTAATAAGGACAGAGATTATGCCATCATAAGCTTCTACTCTCTTGGGAACGATTTCAGCGGCTTCATAATACCTTTTCATTGCCATAGAGAAATCTCTAGATTCCTCATAATCTAATGCCTCTTCTATTTTAGATTCGTACTGAGATAGCTGTTCCTCGCTTACTCTCCTACTTAGGTAGTACCAAGTTCCTAGGGATGCTACCAAGAGGACAAGTATTATCCAGGGGATATATTTTTTAATGTTGTTTTTCATATTCAGTATTTGCCTAATACTACTTAAATATATTCGTGTAGACAATTTATGTCAACAAATTCTGCATATGTGATAAAATATCCTACTTATGAAAACAAGGCCCATTTTAAGGGGACTATTAGTACTAAAAATCTTTATACTTATTCTCTTCGGTTTATACAACTTACACCCAGAGAGTTATGCTTATGTAGAATTACCGGAGAAGGTCTACAAGGTATATGGTGTTAGTTCCGAGGAAGCCCTGGGAGACAACAGTATAAAGTTTGTCACTGTTAATTATGATGGGGAAATTAAAAAGTTTTTCTCTCGTTCTCAATCTCCAGTAACAGCCTTAATAGATTCTGGTTATTCTGTTAGCAACAGGAATAGAATTGTTTCCACTTCTCCCATCTCTCATCTATATGATGGTGCATACATACAAGTCTACACATATAAGACAACAATAGATGAAATCCTTTTAGAGATCCCCTACAAAACAATCTTAAATGGAGAGATACTATGTAGAAGTCTTGCACAAGAGGTTATCGAACAGGAAGGTGTCCTGGGAGTTATGTCTCAGAGAATTAAAAGGACTTACAAGGGAGATATGCTTATTGCAGAAGAGATTGTTGACGAGACAATCGAGAGAGAGCCAAGGCCACAGATTATAGTAATAAGGGGACCCCAGGATCTTCCAGATTCTGTCCCACAGAGAGGCTATGATTGTGGACACTGGGAAACATATATAAACAACAGTATTAATGCAACTACAGAAGAGAAGACTTGGCTTAAATTTATAATGTATTGCGAATCTGGATGTAATGCAGAAAGCAACAAATCTTTCTATAAAGGTTTGTTCCAATGGAACCCCTGTCTTTGGTATAAGCAATATCCCAATGATAATATCTTTGATGGAGAAGCACAGATTAAAAGGACGCTACAGAAATTAAGAGAAGGGGCTAACCCAAATCAAATGTGGCCTGCATGTCATAGGAGATATAAAAGCACCTACGGAGAGCTCAGCTGGCTTCAGTAACTGTCTGTGTGGTAATCAGCGTTACTATAATAATCACAAATCTCTTGAGGTATTTCCCCCAGGAATCGTGAAGGTATCTGCGAGGTATATCCCTCTCTGGTTTGTCTTCTTTCCGCAAATGTCATAAACAATTTCTGTTTAGCTCTAGTAATTCCAACATAGCAGAGTCTCCTCTCCTCCTCCATTTCATCTTCTTCCATAAAGGATCTAGAGTGTGGTAATAATCCTTCCTCCATACCTATCATAAAGACATAATCAAACTCTAAACCCTTAGAAGAGTGTAAAGTCATAAGATTAACATAATTCCCACTACCATCTTGGTTCTTTTCCTGCTCCTGCTCAATGAGATTTATCTCATTTAAAAACATTTCTAAACTCTTCTTCCCATATTTTTCAGAATAGGAGTGGGCAACACTCTTAAGCTCCCCAATATTCTCTTTCTTCATTTCTGCTTGTTCGGTCCGATCATCAAACCACTCTACATACTTTGTCTCCTGAAGAATGTAATCTATTAACTCTAATAAGGTCTTCCCTTTAGCAAAAAGATACATCCTTCCAAACAGATTTATTACTTTTGTATATTTCCCCCACTCGTCCTTTAACCCTGTAACCCTGTTTAATAATGATTCACTAAACCTATTATCTAAAATCTCCCCAGTATTAGAACTTGAAACAAGATAAGCAGAGACAAGAAATTCTCCTAAAGTACAACCTGCCTCCTTAGATAATTCATGCAGATGTGCAAGGGACTTAAGGCCAATCTTTCGCGTAGGAGTATTTATTATTCTATCTATACTTAATTCATCTTTAAGATTAAAACAGAATCTTAGGTAGCTAATTACATCTTTAATCTCTTTTCTTTCGTAGAATCTAAAACCGCCAACAAGCTTGTATGGTAATCCTGCCTTCAAGAGGGCTTCTTCTATTGCCCTGGATTGGTAGTTTGTTCTATACAAGACTGCAACTTCCTTTAAGGAGACTCCTAATTGCCTTTGGTTTCTGATCTGTTCAACTACATATTCGGCTTCATTTTCTTGGTCACTTGCTTGGTAAACTGTTATGGTCTCTCCTTCGTTATTATCTGTCCAAAGAACTTTGTCCACTCTTGAGTTATTCTGCTCTATAACCTGAACAGCCGCTTTTATTACGTTCTTGGTAGATCTGTAATTCTGTTCTAACTTAACAACAGTGACACTCTTAAAATCGTTTTCAAATGATTGGATGTTTTTAATATTTGCACCTCTCCATCCATATATCCCTTGATCATCATCCCCTACTACACAGATATTATGATGCTTTTCTGAGAGGAGTTTGGCAAACTTGTATTGTGCAAAATTAGTATCTTGGTATTCATCTATTAATAAATACTTAAATTTCTCTTGGTATCTTTTTCTAACTTTCTCGTTGTCATTTAGAAGCTTAACCGTCAAATACAGGAGGTCCCCAAAGTCCATTGAATTTTGCGCTTTAAGTTGTTTCTGGTATGCAGGATATATCTCTGCAGCGATATCTTCTATAAAGCCTCCGTAATGAGATTTGAAATTCTCTGGAGAGATCATTTCGTTCTTTGCTGCACTAATGTAGTGAGCTATGGACCTAGGTCGAATCTCTTTAATATCTATATCCCTTTCAAGTAAAAGTTCCTTTACCATATTCTCTGAATCATCCGAGTCGTAAATAGAGAAGTTGTTTGTAAATCCAAGCTCCTGTGCATTCTGTCTAAGCATCATTGCTCCAATGGAGTGAAATGTCCCAATGGTTGGCAGAGAGCCGAGATTGTAATTCAATTCTCTAAGTAGTCCCTCCACCCTCTCCTGCATCTCTCCTGCAGCCTTCTTTGTAAAGGTTACTGCAAGGATATTAAAGGGATTAACATTTTCTTCCATTATTAGGTATGCAATTCTGTTTGTTATGACTCTTGTCTTTCCAGATCCTGCTCCAGCAAAAACTAAGAGTGGACCACTGGTACACATCACTGCTTTTTTCTGTTCTGGATTTAATCCTTTTAGAATGTCCGTTTTACTCACAAGAAGTAAAGAGTTAATTTAACTTAAACAAAAAGAATTTCATAAACATCGAAACTCTCACTAGATCTTTTTAAGATATGCTGAGTTTACCCAACCAAATTGCTCTACACCAAATCTAATTCTAGACCAACCAGATTCTTCTCCCTCTAGTATAAATATTGCTCCATTGTCAGCGCTATCTAAGATTTCACAACTATACCATCTACAATCTCGTATATTAACAAAGCCATATCTTGCAGAGTCAACCTCTACGAGTTGTTTGTCTCCCTTAGTAATATTGAACTTAACTTCAAAGTCAGAGTTTTCAAATGGTTGACCTTCGAATTTAAGAATTTCAAAGGACTCACTTGTTTCTCCAAGGAATACTCTGGCTTCGAGATTAAATTCTACTTCTACGGTTTCTCCTGGAAGAATATTCTTGTCAGATATACTAGCAGGTTTGGTGAAGCTATCCCACTCTTGGTTAATGGCAAATTCACTTTCTTCTCCATCCTTTACAGAAACATAGATTGGGTCTTTATCTGTAAACCATATAAAGTCGTTCATATTTCTCATCTTGACCCTTACCTTCAATCTCTCCCCAATTGGGATTTCTTCTTCGTATTCTATCTCTTCTATTCTTACTTTGTATTCTAGGTTCTCTTCTTCATAACCTTTCCAATCTACTAGAGCTTCGTGGACAGAGTTTGCAAAGTCCCCTGTGGATTCTCTTGCAGATATTGTAGAGAGTTGTCCCTCTCCTTTGTTTATCAGAAGATCAACAATAGATAGGTTAGAAATTCCCCAATTAGACGAGATGTCTTCTACCATCTCATAAAGGGAGTCACTTGCCCTGTTGGTTAGAGAAGTGTTGTTGGAAAGATAGCCTATCGTTACTGCACCATCTACCTCTTTTAGTTGTGGGTTTGCACCTACGCCTCCTTCGGTTCCTTGGTATATAAGCCCGCTCTCGTCTAAGAGGTATGTGTAAGGGATGTCAGATAGATATAATCTGGTGATACTGTAATAGTATAGTGCTTTTACCCAGGTAGCAGAATCTCTAGACAATTCTTCTGACTGTGTGGTTACCCGTGTAATGTATATCTTCGTTGGGTTCGTATATATCGTATCTGTTTTCTCAGAAAGGGTTGTATCAAATTCTTGGCTTTCTACAGAGTAATAGGAGAAAGCAAAAACACTAAGAGGAAATAGCATAAGAATAATTATTGCCATTATCAATTTTGAGAATTTCTTAGGAATATTCATATTGCTTATTCTATCATCTATTTGGAGGGTATTTCCAATTTGTTTACTCTGGGTTTTACTGATAGCCTTTCTGGGTTATTCTACAAACATAATGTAGTAATCTTCTGTTTGGATATCCTCCTCTGTAAGTTCTTCTATATCATTGACTGCATTTCTTATAAGCGTGTTCCTTGTACTCAGGGCAACATCCTCATCAACCTTTAGAGCTATTCTAAATTTTTCTTTCTCCCAATCCCAAAGGATTATGTAATTGTCATTCTCTATTGGAAGGTCAAAATACCAAGGGTATTCTTCTTCAATCTCTCTTTGTTGTTCACCTACACGAATCATGTCCTCAACGTTTCCAAGAATTTCATCATTGTAATCTACAAGGGGTCTGGTCTTGGCATCTGCATAACCTGACTCTTCTTCAAGCTTTTGCAATCTCTCTTTCTCAAGTTCCAATTCGTCCCTCTTAGCATTTCTCTGGATTATGAATATCCATATTCCAATTGTAACCACAACTATAACTCCTATAAGTATGTACATAAATCTTTTCTTATTTTTTATTCTTATCTTCTTTATCATAATATCATTATAGCTAAGTTTATCTGTACCTACCAAATCCTAGTGTATATAATCCCGCCTGTTTCCCAATACTTCCATCTGCATTTACGGTTAGTGTAATGCTTGGTCTACTTGTATTTGATTCATATGTTGTTATGGTAGTTCCTGAAACAGAAGCAACAATTCCAACGTGTGCAGCTGCAGTTCCGTAACCAGATTCATTTGGTGCCAACCATGTATAGAAGATTACATCTCCTGGAGAGATTCCCTTAACTACTCCTGGACCGTTACATATAAAGTCATATCCGTTCCCATAGGCTATGAACTGAGATAGTTGTGTTCTAGAGTTAAAGGCATTAAAGACGGAACTTGCTCCTGGGACTCCACCTCCTACATAGGAGTCATGTGTTAACCATGTGCACCAGTAGAGAGAGAATATATCTTGAGAGAGATATGACGTATCATCTCTGTTGTTAATAAACTTCTCCTGATTCCATTTCAAGTTACCATTATTATAAGCATACTGGTCTGGCATCCCAGGTAGGGGTCTATTAAAGTAATTCCAGTGACCCTGTCCTAATGAACTGGACGCTGTGATTGTTCTTGCGACATTTACTATGCTACTTCCGTATGGATTGTTTGAGGTGTCCCCTTTATATTCTGGGAGATTTTGACACTGGCTAGGAGTGGTAACACCGCCGCCACCTCCACCACCACCTCCGCCACCACTACATATCAAACTTGATTGATGTGCGAGGATTGCAGTGGTTAGAACTCCTGGTCTTTGGAATAAGGGGTACTTCCTAGTGTTGTTGTCTGTAACCGCAGGGTTACAAACATTGCCTCCTGCATAGCAAAGTTCCATTGCCCTCTCTACGAAACCATCTGGGGGAGATTTCCTCATTACAAGTTCGTAACGGTCTTTTATGAAGTCATAGTCTGCAGAAGTTGCCTCCCTGTTACAGGTAAATTCGACAGTATCCATACAGTAAATTAGATCCATGTTTGTATGTTGTGGCGAGATCCAGTTGACAGGATATATATGGTCAAAACCATAAGAGACTGGACATCTACCAGAGTCTCTCCACCTAGTTGGTCTTGGTGCACCTGTCATTGGACTTGTAGAACAGTTTGCATTTCCAGGACCGTTATAATTAGAGAGTCCTACTACTAGTTTGTCGTATGTCAGTTGAAGACTACCTGCAGATGCTCCTGCCATTCCCATCTTACCCTTCAGGTGTTCCATAGCACTTATTGCGTCTGTTAAGAGGTCTCCACCCCTTAAGGCTCCACCATCATGGAGGGATGAATTTGCACCCATTCCTCCTTCCATGTAGTGGATTCCCATAATGATCTCACAGGGGATGCCTGTTTCCTCACTCGCTTTGGTATAAACTTCTGCTAACTCTGGGGTTAATAAGGTTTGTATGTAAGCATTGAAATAATCCTTAGCCTGGCTAGGGATACTGCTGTAGCTTGGAAGGCCTTCTACTTTGGAGAATGCTTCTCCGTCACAGCAGACCAACTCATCTTCTATAGGGGTCAGTCCTAAATCTCGATAAGCTTCACATTGTACTATTTCATCTGGGGCGACATGAGAGAACTTTCCGAAGACCATCATGTAAAAACCTCCAAAGATAAGGACTATAACACCCAAACCTCCTACTATAACAAGAAGCGCTGTTTTAACACTAAACTTGAGAACTGGCTTCGCCATCTTCATTACCAGCTCTGTAGCTACCCATGTCAAAGCTGTTACTATCGCATTCCCAACTGGACCTGCAATAGAGAATCCAATTGCCTGTAAGGCAGCAGTTACGACTCCCTTTATGAGAGCCCTAAAGCCACCCTTCAATATCCATGCATCTACTGCTTCTTTCCCAAACTTTTGAATAAAACCCATCGCTAAGAGTCTAGCTCCTACAGCGTCTCTGATTTTCTGGCCAACCTTTTCCTCTATCCAGTCACCCATCTTCTTCTTCATTCTAGAGATAGCAGAGAACCTGTATGCCATCTTCGTCATCCTCCCTTCTTGTCCTATAAACTTCTCAAGTTTTTTCATGAGGTCTGCATTCACAGTCCCACCGAGAGAATTTATATAGTCGATTCCCTTCCCATCCATTATCCCGTCCATAAACGCCTGCATATCAAATCCGGCAAGTGCCCCCTTAACATCCCCGAGAATCTTCTTCTCAAAGGTCTTCTTAATCAAGTGCGCTCTATAAGCAAATACCTCTCCAGTTCCTAAACTCTTTACCCAAGTAACAGGGGAAAGATAATAAAGAGGAGTCATTGCTTCCGCATAAGAATTCAAGAATTTACTCCCGGGACCTTCCTTTTTTTTAGCGACTAGAAATTCAAGCTTCCATTTATTATCACCCTTCTTCCAAGTTCCATCCTTGAAGGCCGGTCCAAATGTCAACCCAGACTTTTCTGCAGGTTGCAACCATTTAATCTGGTTAAGATTGTCGTTGAAGAAATTTCCGTTTATTATGTTGGGAAGTAAATTCCCATCAACAAAAAGGTCCTTGGCTGTATACCAATTCCCCTCAAATTTCCCTAATTTGCTGGCAAACTCATATCTCTGAGCCATATTGTAATCAGAACGTAACCCCTTAATACTCTTTCTATGCTGATCTATCAATCTCTGAGGTGCACCTCTCCTTTTGAGATCCTTAATCTGGTCTTGATGATATTTCATCTTCTTCTTGGATTCTTCCATCACCTTCCTCACCTCTCCAGTAGCAGACATGTTTTCAATGAACCTTGAGGCAGAACGATAATCTTGTTTTTTCTGTGGATCTGTTTCCAAACGAGCCTTCTCTCTGATGTTCTCTGCCTCTAGAAATGAGTACAATCCTGATATGTCACCCCCTTTCCCTGAAAATATGGCAGCCTTATCTTTATCTGAACCCGTATGGTATGCCTTCTCTGCTTTTCGGTAAAAATTAAAGAGCTCCTCTCCCTTTTGGGGTCCATATTTCTTAAGTAGCTGGCTCTTACTCACAGAAGAGGAACCACTTGAAAAATGACTCTCCATCAATTTATCTGCCCTTGCCATCATGTCGTGACTAAATTCATCAGCCCTTCCAACACCAGCCATAGCCCGTCTAGTTTCAAAATCCAACCCTTTTTTGGCCGCCCAACTACCTGCGACAACCCCCCTCATCGCTTCTCCGGTTGCTGCCATACGACCCATTTTTCTTATAGCTTCTGCCGTAGAAAATTGCGAGTCTATATATTTATCAGGGTCCTTTAATATCTGGCCAATATTCTTGAGCCTGAACCTGATCTGTGCTCCTTGCTGGTCAAGGTTTATCTTTGCTAGATCAATATCAACAAAATCCTGGAAAGCATTCATCGTGTTGTTATTCACATACATTGCAGGATTCTCCACCGCTGCAGCTAATGCATCTACTATTTCTGATGTCCCATCAATACCCGTAACTTTGAGGGGTTTGGTTTTGCCAGGAGGTTTTTGAGACTCCGTAAATATAAAGTCAAATATTGACCCTATTGCGTCTTCATACTGTTCTTGCTTACCTTGAGGCATAAGTCTCTAAATATCAATTATTTAAACATACCTCCAACTAATGGGACTTTACTTAATCCTTGTTTTATTGCACCTGCAGCATCAGCTCCACCTTTAGAAGCAGTTGCTGGGATTAGTGCCTTAGCAAATTCTGGGGCTTGCGCGGCAACAAATATTGCAACTATCTTCGCGAGAGCTAGCATTATAGGTCCAATTGTATCTCCAGCAGTAGCATCTTCAAATACTGTCTCTGGGAAGGTGAATCTAATCCTATTAGTCTTTTCTACTAGGAAATATGGCAGATTAACTATTGCAAATGCCAAAGGAAAGACAAGAGCATTCCTTAGCATCGACTTGAAGACATTCACTGTCATTGCTTCATTCCCCGGAATTGATCCCGCCATTATTGCTAATGGTGATATTATGACGTTTATCAGGAGTGAGAAATAAGTTTTAACAAGACTAAACCATAGTTTAATTGCACCAAAAAGGACTATCCCTAAAATAATTAAAGCCAATACTAATAATATTATACCTGCAGGGCCTAAGGCCTGAGTGATGATCAAAACTATTCCTGCTATTCCAAGCGCTCCAACAGTAATACCACCCCCAAGTCCTAAAATACCGCCCAAGAGTTTGAATATATTGTGAATTGGAATATCTGAACTTAACACTCCAGCAATAACTCTCATAAGTATTCCAGAGATATCCAGAATCAATCCAGCAATTGCAAAACTAAAGGTGACCAAAACTAAACCTACAACAACTTTTGGAATAGCATTCCCCACTGTAACAACCGTCTGGCCTCCGACTTTATTCCTAAACATTATCATGAACCCTACTATAATCATCACAACGACAAAGCCTACGTAGGCGATATTTCTTGTAACAGACCACAGTGTATCGATATTGGTTTCCATAAGATCATCATATCCTGAGGCATATACAGATTGCTTCTCTTTGTATCCAGGAACCCACTCTTCAGACAGGTGAGCAACTACGTCTATCCTTGGCTGAGATTCGAACATAGCAGTGACACCATTCTCTACGGTCCCAACAAGTCCCAGCCGCATTCCATCTGGGAGATTTGGATTTGCCGCCATATCTCGTCCTCCAACAGTACACTGAGGACATACTGTACTAAGAAGGAAATCCGCTATAGATGTGAAAAACTTTGACACCAACTGAGAGATACTCTCCCCTACCGCTCCAGTTATACTCTGGACTCCTTCTTTTATCTTTCCCCAGATGCCCTTGTTGTCAATTGGCTCTGGTTCGTCGGCTGCAGTAGTTGCACCTTGAGCGAAAACCAAATTTATTGGTTTCAATGCGAAACTGAATGTCGACAAGGCAACTAGAAAGATTCCTAATACAGGAAGAATATACTTTCTCATTTTATTTTAATATTTATATTTTAATTAATATTATTCTAATCTAAACCGTAATAATCGGCTGATAGTTCCATAGCTTGCATTACCAAATCCCAGTATACTCTAAAACTAGATGGAAATTCTTCGTCGTTGGGAGCTTCATTAGAAGCCTGCAATTTGTAGTCCAACAAATAAGGGGATACATCCCAGAGACATGTTACTCCAACGCTTCTTGTTGAATTTCCTGTACTAACATTCGCCATACATGGAGTACCAATAAAGAACATCAGGCTATCCTCTGAAGAACCTCCCTCAACAACCTTTGAGTCAGCTTCGCTAGGACTCAGTCCAGATTTATAGGAATTCGTTAAGTAAGCATTTGCACATAGTTCGTCTTCGCAAGTATATGGATCCCCATATATTGGAGTCATCTTTACTCCTAGCTGCATACTCCCTGTACAATTCTCTGAGGGCTGCACAATACTACAGACCTCTCCACCTTGACCATCTGGGACACAGACTTCTTTCTCTTCATTACAATTCTCCCAATCACCACGAGTAAAAATCTTGGAGAAAAGTCCACTAATCTTTCCTGCGACCGTCCCTGCATAATTAAAACAAGCGGCTACATTCCCAAAAGCCATCATCTGATAATCTTCTCCTCGAGCTAGACATTGATTCAGATTTGGAATTTCATAATTATCCCCTCCAGGAGCCTGTTGTCTCAACCAACCACCTCCTATCGAGCCCTGTCTGTTAGGAGACCCAGGATTATAATCTGAATTACTCACCTCTGGTTCCTCACAAGCACACTCTGCATCGTCAACGTTCATCACTCCATATTTCCCTTCCTCAGTATCGTTTTTTGTAAGCGTCCCATCTCCCCCAGAAGCATCAACATCCGCGCTGACCTCATAATCCTCCCTTACGGTATCCTCTAAACCTTCCGACATCCCTTCTGTATCTGTAGGAGAGTATGTCTTAAGAGTATAGTCTTTATCTATAATCTGGCCATTCGATGGATAATTAGGACTCTCCAAGCTAGCTTCTCTATTACTATTCTTTATAACGAATTGTCCTAAGAAGAAAGCCAAGGGATAGGTTACAGTTGTTAATTTGATATCTGTTATGGCGGAAGCATTAACCTGACTATTTCCCTGAAGCCAGTCTAAAATCGTTCGACCAGTACTTCTTTCATCTAAGTTCACGGGTGTTCCACCAGTACCACATAACTTACTGACAGAATTTAATCCTTGGGCTGGTTGATAATCGGCACATGTTGGAAAATTTATAATAAAGTTCCATACATCACTCCAGTCCTTAACCTCTCCGGTGACATCAACCGTATATTCTTCACCTACCAGAGCTATCATCGCCTGTGGTTCCTCTTGTATTATTTCTTGTTCAACCTCCCCTGCACAATTAGTACATTCTTGCTGTGGCTCTGGCAAGCTTTCTACTACAGGAGCCTGGACACTCTCATTTCCAAATGTGACCTTTTCTCCAAGATTAATGAACATATAACCGACTAAAATCAGCGATATTAATACTAATCCTGCTTTGTTACTTCTCTTATTTTTCCTCATTGTATACTATCTTTCATATTACCTTTTTTGCTTTTCTTTGTCATCTTGAGAATCGAAAATATCCCTATTATTACTATAAGGCTAGGTATTATTATGAGGTATGTAAGTGTTGAATCAAAAAGACCCGTTTTAGGAATTTGTGTCCCAGCATCTACCTCATATTGCTCCTCGATATCTTCCACTCCGTCAAAATCTATTGGGTCTCCAGTGCTGTAACCAAGAATACCATAATTACCTAAAAGGCTTACTTTAGAGTCTGTCGTTGCCTGAGATTCGTTCACTACTATCCTGACATCCCTCTCTCCAACTCCTTGAGTCCCTTCCTCATGGGAATCTGTTGGGAAGGTTGTAACTACATCCAACTTTAGAACATCACCAGAGGTGTATTCAAAGTAGGAAGTGCCATCACTATTTCTGATATCTGCTATGGATAATATCCACCTAGCATTGTCATCTACAATGGTCGCCATCTCTGAACTTCTTCCGCCTGTCCCTGTACCATCTCCATCTTCTACATAAGCGACAACTACAGCTTCTCCATGATCTGGGAGACCATCAATATCTCCACTTGCAGAATCAAAAGGAGGTGGAGAGGATAAAGTGGCTCCAGTTGTTACAGTATATTTACTTCCATTATTGTCATAAGTTTCGTTCCCAGATATTATCTCAAAGAAATATTCTGTCTCTGGGAGTAACCTCGAAGTGGAGGACATATGGACATAATACTCTCCTTTAGAAGAGACACTATCCCTTTCATCTACAGCTTCCGAACTTAGGCTTGAAGAAGATGTCTCATATTTTATATATCCCTCCTCACTCTCTTCAGAAACCCAGACTACGCTGAAACCTGTGTCCGTAAGATTAACAATTCTTACACTATCTTCCCCAGTAGGAGCACTTACTGTACTACCTCCCGAGGTAACGATATCTGTCCAGTCCACATCTTTAGTTAATTGGTAATCTCTTTCAAAATCTTCTTCATCTAAAAGGGGACTCTCTTGTTCAGGAGTAACTACCTCTACCTCTTCAACAGGTTCTTCAGGAGCAGATCCTAAGAAAGATTCTTCTGGGAATGGTAAATACAAAGAGGTGTTCTCTGCTACATTAAGAGAATTAACATCTTTCAATTTACCATTGCTGTCAAAAAGTTCAGAGAATGTCCCCTCAAGAATTGCCCCTTCCTCTAATCCGGAGACCGCAACAAGAACAAAATTTGTGCTTGGACCAACAGATACTAGAGAACCATCATTTACTGTTCTTAAGGCTGAGAGATCCATTATCCAGTTTCCTCCCCTAGGCATTATCGCAGATACTGGGTATGCAGACTTGTCTTTCAACATAGCATAGACAACTATATCCTCCCCACTAGCTCCTGATACAGTTCCATGTATAGGATTGGGGGTTGGTGCTTGAGCTGTAATTGGGGCCGTTTTAAAACTAAAGCTCTCTTCTCCTTCACTGTCGTACTTTTCACTGTTGGAAACTATAAAGAATTCATACTGTTTGTTAGGTTCGAGACTAGTTAATACAACATAGTGCGTTTTCGTTTTACCTGTTCCTCTTTCATCCAGAACTGGGCTCATTTCCTGACCATTAGATACAGGGATTACAGAACCCGTAGCACTGACTTCTGTCGTCCAGCTAACTGTAACAGAGCTAGTTGTAAGGTTACTCAAAATAACGTTCTGTGGTTTAGCCTCGACAGAGGCTCTTATGAAGAACTGGTATACCTGATATGACGCAAAGACTAGTATAGGGAGACCTATTAGTAGTATTGCAATTATGATTAGATCTTTTCTTCTTTTAGTTGGAACAGTAGCTACTTTCATTAGTATTTATAATACCTATAAAGGAAGAAGAAGACAATTGAACGGAAACAAGTTTAGTTATTTCTTACTAAGACCACCTAGAAAATCTCCTACTATTGTTATTGTGTTTCCTATCTTCTTTACTGGTAATAGTATGCTGTCGTTTATAGATATGATAGTTGCCTTAACTGTAGATACGGCTTCTTGAGCATCGTTTACTATTAGGGTTGTTTGTTTCATTATCTCATCTGCATTCTTTATTATAGCTCTGGAATCTCTTACTACATCTCTTGATTCTTTAATTAGCATAGCTATGTAATAAAGAACAAAGCAGACCATGAAGGTTACTACACCTATTATTACCATCCAGTATGTTGCTGGTATTGTTTCCATATTTATTTTGTTTTTAAATTATGTCTTACACTAAAGGATAGCAAAAGACATGGGTTATTTCTAGTAACCCATATCTCTTTTGGTAGATGTTCTCGTATTTACTACTGACTTCCTAACTTAGGTTGCCAGTTACCTCTCCCTTCTAAGACTCTTACAAAGACAGATTCTAAGGTATTTATTGGGAAGTCAAAACCGTATTCCTCTCCTTCTGAGAACTGGAATCCTTCGTAACTTTGTTTCTCTTTTTCCCATTTAGATACATTGTCTGCTGTAAAATTAGCAGCATTTATATCTGCTATCATGGTTTTGGCAGTGTATGTTTTTACTCCTGTTCCATACAATCCTATTAGGTTCCAACCTTCAAAGAGGGTTACTGGTGCACTGTCTCCAGCACTCTCGTATTTTACTGGTTGACCTGTTAGGGTTATTGAGACATCTTCTTTTGCTTTGATTACATAGCCTTGACCTGGGAGAAGCTGGAAATCGTTAGCTTCGTACATTTCCGTATTCTGACCGACTATCTTCCACCTCCCATCGTATTTTGAAATTGAGTATAAGGCATCACTATACTGATCATTTAATTGCTTCAAAACTGATGCCGCTGTCGCATAATCATAAATAGTATCTATCAAGAAAGGAAAACTCAGAAAATTAAAGCCTTCCTTTAAGTCGTAATTGTAAACTAGTTCTAGTGGGACAATGTTCAAGGTTTCAGAATATTCACTAATATTAATATCTAGTCCTTCATCATATTGTCCATTGTCATTTTCGTCTATATATAGAAGTGTCTGAACATTCTCCCCTGTCTTTGTTACATCAAAAGCATAAGTCTGCCCCTCATAGTCAGTAACATAGATTCCGGCTTGCAAACCAGAAAAGAGTCCTGTCTGAGAATCGATAACATAAACATAATCTTCAGTTGATTGAGCGAGGACTGAACCTGAAAAGGCAATCCTCTTATTAGAATCCTCTTCAATATTCTTTGTCCCCGCAGGCGCACCATTACAAAGAAGGTCTCCACTAGATTCCTGACATCTTGTCCCATTATGTTCACAGATATCTCCACTAGAAGCATCTTCTCCCCAAGCACCTAAACACACAAGACTATCGCCAGTATGATACGCTTGCCGACAATGATTTCCAGGATCTACAGCCAGATCATATCCATCATTACAAATACATGTAAGAACATCATTTTCATAGGCATCCTCTGAAGGGCATAGTGCTCCACCATCGATGTACATAACCACATAACCAGAAACTTCTTCATTAGTATTATCAGCAAAAAGCGTAACATCATCAGTAGTTACAGAAGTCTGGTTGGATGCAGTACAGCGGATAGTCTCATAGACATCCGAGTAATTTGCACTTGGATTACAATTCCAATGAACACTCTCTCCTGGGGAAGGGAAGGAAGGGTTATACCCTGGTTCACAGCCAATACCACAAAAATTACTGTTAAAACTAGAAGATCCCCCCATCCCCTGGAAAAGATCATCTACTTCCGACCAATTAGTTAAATCGGCATTTATAAAAATCCTGGCTCTGGTTCCACAGGGACACGCCTGAAGATCTTCTGGACCTTGAGCAGCAGAGTCGTCCAGTCTATTGACATAACAATTTGGACTTGTATCTCTCCCAGAAGCCTGACAAGACCAAAAGGTAAATTCCCCCTTCCCGGGGAAATCTGAAGAAACAGCTGGCAAACCCGCCTGGGGGATTGCAGAACAACCATTTGGGCAGAACTGGGGATTGATTGGCCATGATGTATCATCTGCATTAAAGGTTGTATAACTTATAGATCCACATTCACAAGAAGCTTGTCCACAATCAGCAGGACAAGTCCCAGATGTCTCCCCATTCGTACAATCACCATCTCCACAATACTGTGTCTTAGCACCCCTCTCCCAACAGCTTATAGTCCCTTGGCAACCATTGGAGAGCCCCTCATTATTAGTACATGTAAACTCTCCGTTATTGGTACAAATCATAGAAGAACTATATTGGGAATAATAAGCACAAGTTCTGGGAGTACAAGTATCCCTTTCCTCACAATTCTTTGCAGGATCATACTTTGTATTATCAGTTACCCATTTCCCAATATCATAACCATTTGCGTGGGGGACCTTACTACACACTTTACAATCAGTTCCTACCTTTTCGACAGTATCTAGTGCAACTCCTCCACAGGTTATCGGATTCTCTGGGGTAGAAGGAGCCCCTGTACAATTTCTCGCAGTCAAAGTTCCCTCTGGGCAATTACAATCATACCAATATCCGTCATCACACTTTCTCTGACAAGGGCCACAATACCCCACGAACTGACAGGTATTTGTTGGCTCTCCACACCCAGATGGAGTATCTCCTATCGGCCTAGCAGCTAAAACTGCCTGGATAAAAGGATTAGATAGTAGTCCGAATTCAACCCCCTGCCTTTCCATCGGGTTCTGAACATCTATAACATTAGCCTTCTCAGGGAAATTAACCACTACCGGTTCAGCAGGGGACATCGACAAATCTTCACTTCTCACATCCCAAATACCGTACTCGCCAGCGTCTACAACCAAATCCACAAAAATTTCACTATCCACTGTCCCATATGTCTCTAGAAAAGACTGTCCTGAGGAATCTCTTGCCATAGAAACATCCATATACCAATTACCATCTTCAGTAACAGGGCTTGAAAAAACAGAACTGCTTTCCTCCGTTAGCTCGTCATAGTAGTTAAAGTATACAATCGCATCGGATACTGGGAGTAGATCTTCAAGAGGTTTCTCGTAACTACCTCCCGCATCCTTAACAGAGCCATACGCTGGATAGGGAGATTCTATAGATTCGGGGACGACAAGAGTTTTTACTACCTTAGCTCTGTTTATATCCTTGACCCTTGGGAAAAGTAATTGATCTCCAACCATAAAAGAATATTCCGTCTCTGAGTCTAATCCTGTTATCGTAACATGGTGGGTATAATACTCTCCCATATCTTCTACCACTATCTCTGTTTCAAAATCATCCATAGTAAGAGAAAGGTCATCCCTATTAGTCCCAGCCTTAGCCGCTGAATTCAGTTCCGCAACCCTAACATCCCTAGTATCATAAAACCTTTCTCCTCCTAAACCGAAGATTGACAGAGGTAAAAGTGCTTCCCCCTTAAAAACTAATGCTGTAGCAGAAGTAGGACTCTTAGTATTCCAACTTACCGTTACAGAACTAGAGGTTACGTTCGTAAACCTAACATCCCTAGGTGCTATACGAAAGTATTCGTAAACACCAAAACCAATAATTCCAATAACCAACAATAAAATCAAAGGCAACGCAAACTTAAACGGACTCTTTTTTTTGTAGTCCGCATTATCAACATTTTCCATATACAAAGGAAGTTAAATTATGTATTAATATCTAACCTTAAAAACAGTAACCTGTCAATATTAATGATATAATCACATATGCAAAAATTCTTTATTAGACACAAACTCTCCCTAGGAGACATAACAAACCTCTCTGACTCAGACAGTGAGCACATAATAAAAGAGAAACTCTATGAAATAGAGGATGTTATTAAAATCCAAACATACGAAAGAGAATTCCTCGCACAGATAACAGACATAACAAATGGAACAGTAGAGGTAGAAATAGTCGAAGACCAAGGAGAAAGAGAAAACGAATATACCCCCAGTATTACAATTATCCAATCATTGAGTAATGAAACAAAGTTTAACTACTTCATAGAAAAAAGCGTAGAGATAGGAATAGAGAAAATAATCCCCATACAATCTAAATATTCACTTAAAACAAAGGCCAAGGCCATAAGAGATACAGGTTACTGGAACAAATTAGTAAAGGATGCTGTCGAACAATCTAGAAATGTATTCCCTACAATAATAGAAAGACCAATAAGAATAAATGAATTAGATAAGAATGCTTTCAAAGGTATTAAAATTTGCCTTAGTACAGAATCCACAAGCACAGAACCTAAATACCTAAATGAGATCCTAAAGGACAAAGACCTCTCTCAACCTATATACATCGCCATAGGCCCAGAGAAGGGATGGAGTTCCTCAGATATTAATATCTTCAAAGACTTAGATTTTGAATTTGTTAAACTAAAGGGCAATATACTAAGAACAGAAACTACTGGGTTAGTAATAGGAAGTATAATTAAATACCTTAAAGGAGAGATATAACCATGAAAAGTAAAAGATCCAACTACAAAAAGCCAAGAAGAAGTAAACACTCCTACAACAAGCCAAAAGAAAAGAGAGAATTTTACACAAAAGAAAATATCTTCGTTTCTAGAATGGCCAGTATATTACTCCTGCCTAAGGACAAGATTGTTCCCCTATTCTCTCAAAGAGCAAAGACAACCATTAGACTTAATCCTTTAAAGGGTGATGTTAAAAAAACAAAAAACTCCCTAATTAGAAAGGGCTATGACTTAGAACAGATACCTTGGGAAGAAAACACTTATTTCGTCCTCAACAAGGATAAAAACGAAGTGTCACAAAGTAGAGAGTATGAAGAGGGAAAATTCTACATACAGAATCTCTCCAGTATTCTAGCTTCTGTCTTACTAGAACCAGAGAAAGAAGAAAAGATATTAGATATGTGTGCAGCACCAGGAAGTAAGACAACACATCTTGCCGCACTTACAAACAACAGGGCAGAGATTATTGCTAACGATTCAGAGATCTCTAGAGTTAATTCTCTAAACAGAGTCGTTGAGCAATTTGGGGTCAAAAATTGTAAGGCCACTCTTAGCGATGGTGAGGACTTTGGTAAAAAATATCCCGTTAGCTTTGAGAAAGTATTATTAGATGCTCCATGTAGTGGAGAGGGAATGATATATATGAGGGGACCTAAACCACTGAGATTTTGGAGTATACAGAAAGTAAATAGGTATTCACAGATACAAAGGAGATTGATAGAGAGTGCATTCCTAAGTTTAAACCACGGAGGGTCAATGATTTACTCCACATGCACATTAGAACCAGAAGAAAATGAAGGAGCTGTTACCTATCTTTTGGAAAAATATCCAAACGCAAGAATTGAGGAGATTGATTTACATCCAAGCATAAAGCATGAGAAAGGAATAACAAAATGGAGTGGTAACAAGTACCACCCCGATGTTAAAAAGACTGTACGTATAACTCCATCTAGTGAAATGATGGGCTTTTATATTGCTAAGATCTTTAAGGAATAACCTTAAGGTCTTAAAGTTCCTCCAAATACCTGCCATGCAAGTAATGATTTAGCAACAAGACTGAGGATGATATAAACCTTTTCTCCATATAGATAGTCCTTCCAAGGACCAACCTTCTTGTATTGCAAAATCATATTAATAGCAAAACTGTTGAAGAACAAGAATATACTTACATATATCCAATAAACAAAGTCAGGGATGTTTCCTCCACCAAATTCTGTAGCACCGTAAACATAAATACCAAACACTATCCAAGGAACAATTCCGGCTATACAACCAAGAATATATGTTAACCAATTAACCTCTTTCTTCTGACTATTGTGAACCTCCATTGCTAATCCTAATAGGTTCATTAATGCATCAAGACTGAAGATCATAACAAGACTTGAAAGATCATATATTCCTGTAAGGAAACTAATCGCTAACATCATTACACTTGCACTCAATGCATACTCAAACCATCTAACTTTGTTAATACCAAGGAGAAGATTCTTCTCATACTTCTTCCTATATACAGTCGAGATAAAGAAGTGAGCGAAAGAAGACATAAAGAAAAATATCGCTACAAACCATGCGATATTAACTTCTGTAATCTGCTCTGTTGCAGGTAATAAGCTCTGAGTCTGAGTATCAAAGCGAAGGTAATTTATGGTTATAGGGACAATACCCTTGTCAGGGTCACTTATTAATAGCACTGCAATACCCTGAATTGCATGCAAGAATCCCATCACGAGGTTGAAGATTCTGAGATTTTTTAAATTCTTCATCGACTCTATACGTAATAAATTTATTTGTTAAATATATTACCATAGAAAATTTGGATTAGAAAAGAGAACCCCTCCCAAAAGGGAGGGGTTAAGTATCTAGGCTTAAGAAGAAAGGATTATTTCTCTATCCCTTTTCTACTTAATTTTATCTTTCCTTGGCTATCTATTCCAATAACCTTGACCTTGATAATCTCTCCTTCGTTAACAAACTTTCTTACGTCTTTAACAAATTCGTCTGAAAGTTCCGAGACATGAAGAAGTCCTGCAACTCCAGGAGCGAGATCTACAAAAGCTCCGTAGTTCATTATTGAAGCAACTTTACCTTCGTAAATTTCTCCTATCTCTGCTTGGAAGTCATATCCCGAGATTAGCTTCTCGGCTTTATCTATAGATTCTTGTGAGGAACTATATATGTTTACAGTTCCATCCTCTTCTATCTCTACTTCTGCACCTGTTCTTTCAGATATCTCCCTGATGTTCTTTCCTCCTGGGCCAATAATTTCACCTATTTTGTCCTTAGGAACTTTAACCTGAACAACTCTAGGAGCATGAGCTGACATATCTTTCCTTGGTTCAGAGATTGCCTCTGCCATCTTGTCTAAGATTTTTAATCTTGCCTCTTTTGACTGTGCGAATGTCTGCTTTACAATATCCATACTTAAACCTTTTGTCTTGGTATCCATCTGGACAGCTGTAACACCATCTCTAGTTCCGATGACCTTAAAGTCCATATCTCCGTAGAAATCTTCTACTCCCTGCATATCTGTTAGGACTTTGAAGCTTCCATCTTCGTCGGTTACAAGTCCACATGCAATTCCTGCTACAGACTTCTTAATTGGAACACCTGCTGCCATCAATGCCATAGTTGAACCACAAGCTGAAGCCATAGAGCTTGAACCGTTTTCACCCTGGATTTCACTCATTATAACCATTGTGTATGGGAACTCTTCCTCTGAAGGAATAACTGGAACTAATCCCTTCTCTGCTAACTTACCATGACCGATGGCTCTTCTACTTGGGATTAATCTTGGTCTGTATGCTTCACCATATGAGAATGGTAGATCGTTATAGAAGTGCATATATCTCTGCTCTCCCTCTCCTTCCATGTTATCAACCAACATAACATCCCTTAGACTACCTAATGTTGCAATTGTTAATACCTGAGTAACTCCTCTTGTAAATAATGCTGAACCATGAACTCTAGGAAGAAGGTCTGTCTCTACATACATCTCTCTAATTTCTTCTATCTCTCTTCCATCTGCTCTTACATTGTCTTTAAGAACTAATTTCCTTAGTGCCTTCTTAAGAAGCAAGTCATAAGCCTCATCCAAAGAAGATTTAGAATATTTGCCTTCAAATTCTCCATGCAATTCTTTCTTCGTTGCATCATGTGTAGCTGATTCTGCCTCCTTAAGATTCTTCTCTATTCTCTCTTCTCCTAAGAATTCTTTTACTTTGTCAATTATCTCTTGGTCTAAAGCCATAGATTCATAGGTCTTATCCTTAGGCTCTAATTGCTTGAGGAATTTATTCTGTTCGTCTATCCATGCTTGGATATACTCTAGGGATTTTTCCATTCCCTTAATTATTAGATCTTCCTCAACATCGTGGCATCCACCATCTATCATTGAGAATGTTTTTCCATCTCCTGCTACTACATAATCCATACTCTCTTCTGGAGTTGTCTTGTCCATCTTTTTAAGGACGCTTGCTATCTCTCCGTCTTTAACTCCGATTCTTACTCCTCCAATAGGTCCTTCAAATGGAGATGTTGAATTCATAAGTGCAACTGAGACTGCGTTCAATGCCAATATTAGAGGATCATTCTCCTCGTCATATGACATAACTGTAACGATTATGCTAACTTCGTTCTTATAATCCTTAGGGAATAAAGGCCTTATCGCTCTATCTATCATTCTGGCTCTTAAGACAGCATCATCTGTTGGGAATCTCTCCCTTTTTACGAACCTAGAACCACTGATCTTCCCAGAAGCATAAAACTTCTCTATATATTCCACTGAAAGAGGAAAATAATCTAACTCTCCAGAAGCTTTCTGTGAGTTAACATTAACTGTAATTACAGTATCCCCCATTCTTGCAAGAATAGAAGATTCTGACCTGAGAGCCAATTTTCCTGTTTCAAAGGAACACTTCCTCCCATCGATTTCAAACTCGTGTTTGATTTCTTTAAACATATTATTTAATTAATAAATTAGTTACATAGATATAATCTAGACGTAAGTATAGACAAATCTATTTAAAATGGAAAGTTTTTACAAAGAAAGAGGGTTGAATTATATCTTCAACTTTTTGGCGAGCTCTTTATGCCTATCTGGTTCGTTGTTTTTTAAATATTGTATCAATCTTCTCCTCTTGCCTACCATATTCAAAAGACCCCTCCTAGAGTGGTTATCTTTCTTATGCTTCTTGAGATGCTCACTTAATTCTTCTATCTGTTTTGTAAGTAACGCAATTTGGACCTCTGGAGACCCTGTATCACCTTCGTGTAGTGCGAACTTTTTAACTGTTTCTTCTTTTTGATCCTTTGTTAGTGACATATCATTATAGATTAGCATTATATATTTACATTATCAAGAGAAATTCCTCGACAAAAACAGCGATAATTTTATAATTTTATAGGCTTTCTGTCAAGCTATATTGCTTATTTTATAACCTTATAACAATATATTTTATCGCCTTCTTTAACTTCTATCTCCTTATCCATCAATTGGATTCCACAATCAAAACCTTTTTGGACCTCTGTAACAGTATCTTTATTGATTCTTAAGGTCTTAATTTTAGACTCCGCAATGATTTCATCGTCCCTTACAATGTCGCACTTATGATCCTTCTTTAGGACACCTTCCTCAACCCTTGATCCTAAGATAGTTGTTCCATCAGAAAGTGTGAATAATTGCCTTACAGTAGCATTTCCTATCTCTTCTTCCGCAGCTGAAGGAAGGGACATCAAAGAAATAGCCTCCCCTATCTCTTCTATCAGTTTGTAGATAATATCGTATGTTTTAATAAGTATTCTTTGCTTTTTAGCGTAATTGGAAACTCCGGATTCAACTCCAACTTCGAAACCGATGACTATTGACTTAGAAAGTTCTGCCAGTTCAACATCCTTTTGTGTAATACTTCCTACTCCTGAATCAACTATATTTACTTTATAACCATCTTCCTCAATCTTTGACAAAGAATTTAATATTGCTTCTAGTGAACCTTCTGAAGAACTCTTTACAATTACATTAAGAGACTCTGTATCGTCTCCCTCTTCTTTAATTGTAAAAAACTCTTCAATAGTTACCTCTTCTTCCTCTTCCTTTTTCTTCTCTACGAAAAGAGACCTAAGAAGTTTTTCGTCCTTATTCTTTAGTGCATAGACAACAGTCCCTAGTTCTAAAAGATTTGATATTCCTATTATTTTCCCTCCGCATCCACAATCTAGAACACAGAAGCTTCCTCCTTCCTCTGTCACCATACCCTTAACTTTCTCCAAAACAAATTCCCCTTCTGCACGATAACCTAACCAATCTCCTTGGCAAAGTCCTCCCTTAACTAAAGCCACAGCTGATGTGTTACCTTTAAATTTGTCTTTAACAGATTCTAAAACATATGCTTTTCCTAAAACTCCTTCTGGTAATTCCTCTCCTCCCTTTACTCCTTCTACTTCTGCGACTAAGAGTATTAGCTCTAAGAGTTCTGGAATCCCTTTCCCAGTTTTTCCAGAGACTTCAACTACAGGAATATTCCCACCAAGTCCTTCTATCTGTAAACCGTTATTTACGATTTCTCGCTTAACTTTGTCTAATTGAACATCTGGTAAATCTACTTTATTGATAACGACGATTGGTTTTGCATCAGAGTTATTAATAATCTCTATTGATTCCTTAGTTTGAGGTTTAACTCCCGCATCTGCTGCAACAACTAAGAGGACAATATCTGCAATACTTCCTCCACGAGTCCTCATGAGGTCAAAAGCTTCGTGCCCTGGGGTATCTATGAATGTAACTCTCTTTCCTTCTGAGACATCTACTGTAAAAACAGAGACCTTTTGGGTTATTCCACCTGCTTCACAATCTTGGACATTACTTTGCCTTATCTTGTCGAGGATAGTTGTCTTACCGTGATCTACGTGGCCGAGAATGGTTACAATAGGGGGTCTAGCACAGTTTGTAGTGCTCTCGACTTTCTGTTTTGTGTCTTTTCCATCCTTAGCCATTCTTTGCCTTTAATCCTTAAATTATTCCTCTTTCTCATCTGCCTTATCAGATTTATCTTCTTCTGGTTTCTCTTCTTCCTCTGATGCTTTTTCCTCTTCAACTTCTACTTCTTCAACCTTTTCCTCCTTGGACTCCTCTTTCTCTTCCTTAACTTCCTCTTTCTCATCAGTAACCTCTTCCTTCCCTTCTTTAGTGACTTCTGTCTCTTTGACTTCACCTACCTCTTCCTCTTTTTCTTCTTGGTTCTTTAACTCTTCCTTTATCTCCTCAAGGTCTTCCTTCTTAACAACTTCTCCACCTGAGCCAACAATATCTATCTTGTAACCTGTTAATTTCCAAGCCAATCTAACATTCTGACCATCTCTACCAATTGCCAAGGAAAGTTGATCATCTTCTACAATGACTGTAGCAGTCTCATCTTCTATAGTTACCTCTTCTATCTTTGCAGGACTCAGTGCTTTAGCTACAAACTCCTCTGGCTCTTCATCCCATTCTATTATGTCAATCTTTTCCTCTCCTAATTCGTTCATAACATTTGCTATACGAATACCTCTTTGCCCTACGCATGAGCCGATGGGGTCTACACCATCCTGTGTTGACTTAACTGCCATCTTACTTCTAGAACCTGCCTCTCTTGCGATTGCCATAATTTCTAATACTCCAGACTCTATTTCTGGAACCTCTAGTTTGAAAAGCTCTATTAAGAATTTAGGGTCTGCTCTAGAAACAACCATTTGAGAGTCAACAATATCTTTTAACAAAACTTTGTATCTATCTCCAAGTCTGTAGAATTCATTTGGGATTTGCTCTTCAGGAGGCATGAAAGCTGTAGCCTTTCCTATTTCAAATACAACCTCACCTCTTTGCATTCTCTGCATTAAAGCTGTAAATACTTCTCCAACCTTATCACTATATTCACTGATAACTGCCTCTTTCTCAGATTCCCTTATCTTCTGCAAAATTACTTGCTTAGCGGTTTGTGCAGCAATTCTTCCAAAGTCCTCTGTAGGCATCTCTATCTGAACAGAGTCTCCTACTTCAACACTTGGGGAAATCATTTCTGCTTCCTCTATGGATATTTCCATATCATTATCTTTTACTTTCTCTACAACTTCTTTAGTTGCAATTAATTTGAACTCTCCTGTCTCTCTGTCTAGTTCAACAGTAAGGTTACTTCCGAGCTCATCTTCATCTCTTTCTACTTCAGAGAATTTTTCTTTTTTGTAAGCAACTAAAATTGCTGACTCTAAAGCAGTAAAAATTTCTTCTTTTTCTATTCCTCTCTCTGCAGCTATTTGGTTTATAGCAGAGATAAATTCTGACATCATTGCCATCTTAATATTTGTCTCTTAATTTAAATATTAATAAACTGGTGTAAAAAGAGTTGTTAAACTCATTTCTTATCCTTAGTAATTATACACCTTTATGAGTGTTTACCAAAAAAAAGGTGAGAATAATATCCTCACCCTCATCTTTGTATAACTTTCAGGTTCAGTATAGCATAAATGTTAATGGAACTCCAACTAGGACATTTTTAGCTTCAAAAGATACCTAATCTTCCTGCACTTCTCCAAGTTCTTCCCACAATTTTCTTTCCTTTTTGCTTATCCTTGTAGGAATATCTACATCAACTCGAACATAGTGATCCCCTCTTTTACCCTCTTGGTTTAATACAGGACACCCCTTTTCTTTTAGTTTGAATATTGTCCCAGGCTGTGTCCCTTTTGGAATCTTTAATTTAACTTCCTTGAATATTGTCTCCACTTCTATAGTCGCTCCTAGAACAGCCACATGGACAGGAATAGACTCCTGGGAATATATATCGTTACCTCTTCTTTCAAATTTGACAGAGGCTTCAACCTCGATTTCAATATATAGGTCTCCTGGAGTTCCCTCATTCCTTCCAGCATTCCCTCCTCCTCTGAATCTGAGAATCATTCCGTCATACGCACCTGCTGGGATTTTAATTGTAAGCTCTTCCTCTTTGTCTAAAACACCAGTCCCTTTACACTTAGAACATGGATTCTCTACAACCTTTCCGGTCCCGCCACAATTGGAACAAGTAGACATGACTGCCATCTGACCCAGTATCGTATTTCTAACCTGCCTTTCTTGTCCTGTTCCTTCACAGACTGGACACTCCTTTGTCTTCCCATCTTCGCTTCCAGTCCCCTCACATTTGTCACATGGGACATCTCTCTTTATCTTGATCTTATATTCACCACCCCTCATAGCCTCATCAAAACTTACCCTTACTCTGTACCTAATATCTGCACCGACATCTTCCTTCGGACTACCTCTCCTGCCACGCCCGGCACCTTGAGAGAAGTCAAAACCAAATCCTTCACCAAAATCCCCACCTCCTCCAAAGAAGGTATTGAAAATATCTCCCATGTCAAAAGGCACACCCTGCTGAGAATAACTATAACCACCATTACCAGCTCCTGGATTGAAACCCGCGGTTCCAGCATGACCATATTGATCATACGCAGATCTTTTACTCTCATCAGAGAGTGTTTCGTAGGCTTCTTGAACCTCCTTAAACTTCTCTTCTGCATCATCTCCTTTATTAACATCCGGATGATACTTCTTAACGAGCTTCCTGTAGGCTTTCTTCAATTCTTCTTTTGTTGCGTCTTTTTTAACTCCTAAGACTTCATAGTAATCTTTCTTTTCCATAACAGATTGATTTTAGCAAACTGAGCAGATCTTTGCTACCCTCCATTTCATCTCTAACCCTAAATCTGCTATATTAACGATATATGGAAAATAGCTGGAATGTTTCTACACATAGCGAAAAAAAAGTAAGAAGAACGAGAATTGTCGTATCTATTGTTTTAGCTACAACGGGCCTTGTTATTGTAGCTAGTCAGGTAATCCCACTAACAAAATCTTATGTCGAGGGCGTTGTTGAACAGAAGAGGACAGAGGTCAAAGTAGATCCAGTTCCAGAATCTTACAAAAAATTCATTGAAGAAGAATTTGCTTACTACGATCCTGGACAGAGTTACTTTGCAAACTTGTCCCAACAGGTTGGGGATATAGATATGGTCGGGAGATATTCTTACGACCCTATCACTAAGACACAAAAATTGATTGAGATTAACAAAGATTACAGAAATGATATGTCCATAACAATAGATAGCGTTGGGATTGAGAGCATAAAAATTTCTTCAAACGTAGATAGCGAAAACGAAACTGTTTACAACCAGTATCTTAAGAGTGGAGTTGCACATTTTAGAGGCACACCCCTACCCGGAGATGGTGGGAACTCGTTTATCTATGGGCACAGTGCTGTTGAATCTTTCTTTAGCAGACACAAGGATTTGCCAGAAACAATATTTTCAAGGCTAAATGACATAGATATTGGACAAAAAATAGTTGTAAATAGAGATGGTAACGTACTAGAATATACAGTAAGGAATAAGAAAATTGTTGAGCCAGACGACTTTACTATTTTACAACCTATACAGAGTAAAGAGACTGTAACCTTGATGACCTGTTGGCCCTTGGGCATAGGATCTAAGAGATTAATAGTGGTCGCAGAAAGAAGAATATAGGAGAAGAGTTAGATTAATTAACGGAGGAACAAAATGGAAGATAAACAGAAAAAGACCTTAATAATTGCCGGGATAGTAGTTGTAATATTGCTAATAGCAACAATAATCCTTTTTCTAATAAGAGGAGACACTGGGGGTCCAGGACAAAATCCAGGACAACAAACTTCCGTGACTCTCACTTACTGGGGACTATGGGAACCACCTTCTGTTATGCAGCCTCTAATAGATGAATTCGAAGCTGCAAATCCAGGAATTAAAATAGAATATTCTCAACAAACTTTCTCTAATTATGAATCCAGACTATTTACAAGACTACAACAAGCAACTGGGGATGAGGAGCCTGCTCCTGATATCTTTAGGATACATAACACATGGACTCCTAAGTATTATTCATACCTAGCACCTATGCCTGCGGACATAATGAGTGTAGAAGAATACCAACAGAAGTTCTACCCAACAACTTTGAATGACTTCATTGCAAAAAATGGAAACATCTATGCAATCCCTTGGGAGATAGATGGTCTAATGGTTTTCTACAATAAGCAATTACTTGCGGAAGAAGGTGTAACCGAACCTCCTGAGGACTGGGACAGTTTCTTTGAACTAGCAAGAGATTTAACTAAAAGAGATGCAAGTGGAAGAATTCTTCAGGCAGGGATAGCTATAGGAACCTCAAGAAATATAATGCACTCTGCAGAAATTTTGGCATACATGCTTGCACTAGAAAATATCCCTGTAATGGATCAGACTAGAACACAAATCTCCTTGAATACACCAAGAGTCCAGAGAGTTTTCGAAACATACACCGACTTTGCAAAAGGAGATGGTGCCCTATGGTCTCCATCCTTAAGGAGCGATCTTGAAATGTTCTTTACAGAAGATCTTGCAATGATGATTGGACCAAGTTGGAGAGCCTTTGACATAATTCAGGCAGCACCAAGTGTAGAATTTGACACAGCTCCTTTACCTCAATTAATAGCTAATGAAGAGGATGTCTACTATGCAACTTACTGGGGAGATGCTGTGAATCAAACTAGTGCAAGCCCACTAGCAGCATGGAAGTTCGTAGCTTTTCTTGCCCAAAAAGAACAGCAAATGAAAGTGTATTCCAATGCTTCTCAGCTAAGAGCATTCGGAGAACCCTACTCTCTTGTTGAACTAAATGGGGAGATGCTAGGTAAACCGTATGTATCTGCAATTGCACAAATGGCACCCAATATGAGAGCTTATCCTTGGGGGGATGAGACAATCGTAAATACTACTATTAATACCGCAATAACAGACATTATTGAAAACAGAAGCGATGTAGATTCAGCATTAGAGGATGCAGAAGCCACAATAAATGCTACAATAGAACAGGTAAATAGATAATAATTAAAACTGTAATTAAATGCGAGAAAGAAGTGCCCCAAAAAAACGTGCCCAGCTTTCGATGATCTATCTTACATTTCTATTACTGTTGTCTATCCCCTTGACGATATTCGGACTAACACAAGACGATTTTGACCTTAGAGAAAGAGCCTTCGAGGACCTAGAACTTAGTGAAGAACATCCCTGTCTAATATCTTTCCCAAATGTTAACCCCTACTCTCTTCAGGTTGGGAATACAGTAACGGTTCAAGTAGATGCAAAGTTAGAAGACAAGGCAATCTCAGAATTAAAGGTTAAAGATGGTGAGGAAGAATTAGTTTACGAGGAAATATTTTCTAGTTCTCCAATTGAAATAGCAACATCATTCCCATACACACCCCAAAAAGCTGGGGAGGCAGATTTAATAGGAGAGCTAACTCTTACAGAAGGAGGAAAAGTTAATTGTGAAATAACAAGCCCATATGACATTCAGGGTTTGCAAATAATCCCTGAGAATAATGCCCCTGACTTCATAACCCTCCCTTCACAATCAATACCATCTCAGAACATTGTCGCTAATGACACATATGAATACACTCTCGAAGCACAAGACCCAGAAGGAGACAGAATTAACTACAGTTACTCTTTCACCCCAAGGGCAGATTGGCTTAACAAGACAATAATAGATGACGGTTCCTCTGGAAGATTGACAATCAAATTCAGTGGAAGAGCAGATAAGCCTGCAAGTTACTTAGCAAATATTTTCATCCACGATGGCTACAGTAAGAACCTCAGTGCTCAATCCTGGATAATTAATGTAAGCCCTGGGGAAAACGACATTCCAGTTGTAACTATTACCGAACCTACCGAGAGTTTGAGGATAGACAAAGGGATTACTTTTAAGTCTTCTTGGGAAGCTACTGACAGAAACTTTATTGAAAGATACGAACTCTTCATTACAAGAAATATTACCGATGAAGAACAATGGATACCAATAAATGAGGATATCCCGTATGACACAAATTCTTACAATGTAGAAACTTCGGACTTAACTACAGGGACATATAAATTGGTTGCACAAGCTATAGACAACCAAACTCCTCCAGGGATAGGTAGAGGCATATCTCCAGAGATTGTAATAAGTAGCACAGGAGAAACTCCAATCGAAGAGCCTGATAAGGATACAGATGATGAGGTTATTCTTTCTGAACCACAGGTTATTAACATGTCCCCCATGAGTACAGATGAAATAACCAACAGCAGGGTGACAATAAGGGCAACCCTAGTAGCTGGGACAGACGCTACAATAGACGAAGAAAGTATCCTCTTTAAATTAGATAACGTAGACTACTCGGAACAGATTAAAATAAACAGAATCTCAGATGAGGAGTACACTGTAATCTATCAACCACAACAAGATTTAGATGCTGGATTACACAAAGCAGAGGTTATATTTGAAGATACAAGAGGCTCAGATATTAACAAGTCCTGGAGCTTTACAATACAAGCACTAGATACAGATGATGATTCTACATACAACATCTTTGGGTATGAAATTGGGAAGAATGTCATAAGAGTAATCGCCATCGGAGTTGTGACCGTGATACTAGCAATAGTAGCCCCCTTCATAATCTTTTCAATCTGGAAAGGAGACAAGACAAAAGACGACTCTACAATGTATGCTAACTCCAAGCTTCCCCCCTCCATCCCAACAGATGACACAGAGTATACTCCCGTAGAAAAAGATTTTGGAGTTAAAGAAATGGTCCAAGCAGATCCAGAACCAGTAGAGAACCCCGAAGAGGATCTCTGGGACAAATATACTGCACCCAAACCCAAAGAGGAAGAATCGAGTATAGAGAAAGAGGACGAAAAAATTAAAGTTGAACCAATGAGTCAACCAACAAACGAAACGGAAGTTAAGCCAAAGGACGAAGCAAAAGAAGACACGAAGGAACAAGAGTTAGAAGTCAAAGTGGAAGAGACCTCTAACGATGCAGAACAGGATGAGTCTACAACACCACCTCCACCACCACCATCAGAGATTCCTGAACAGGCTCCAGCGGCTACTCCCGAAAACAAAGTTGAAACACCTACACAAAACGAGACACCGGAAGAGCCAACAGTTGAGATTAAACCAGAAGGAGAAATATCTCCTGCCATCCCAGAACCAGAGATTCCTGAGATATCTGAGTTACAAAAACTATCTGAACAACTACAAAAAATAAGGGAACAAGAAAAGCAGGAAAGCGACAATAACCAAAACCCTCAGGAGTAAAATTAGTAGTTAAAGATCCTAGAAGTTGTTATAATCATCTCTATGAAAGATTTTAAATACAACGAAATTAGAAAAAAATATCTAGACTTTTTTAAAAAGAAAGGTCACGCAGAGATCCCAAGTGCCCCACTCGTTCCAGAGAATGACCCTTCTGTCCTTTTTGTTAACGCAGGGATGTTCCCCTTGGTTCCATTTTTAATGGGAGAGACACATCCAAAAGGGACAAGATTAACAAACGCTCAAAGATGCATAAGAACCGGAGACATAGATGAGATAGGAAACAATTTCCACTGCACCTCTTTTGAAATGCTCGGCAATTGGTCCCTAAATGACTACTTCAAGGAAGAAGCGATTAGATACACCCTAGAATTTTTTGTTGAAGAGTTAGGCTTGGATATAAACAACATTTACGCTTCAGTTTTTGGAGGAGAAGATGGAATCCCAGAAGACAAAGTCTCTATTTCCATTTGGAGCAAACTTTTCAAAGAATACGGAATCGATGCCGAAGTCGGAAAAGGAGAAAGGATTCAAAAGTTTGGGAAGAAAGAAAACTGGTGGGGATTGGATTCCGGAGGACCATGTGGCCCAGATTCTGAAATCTTTTATGACACTGGAAAAGAACCCTGCGGAAAAGATTGTAATGTGAGTTGTAACTGTGGGAAATATATAGAGATTGGAAACAATGTCTTCATGGAATACCTCAAAGAGGGAAATGATCTTAAACCACTTGGGAGACACAACGTCGACTTTGGAGGAGGCCTAGAGAGATTGACAGCTCTTATACAGGGAGCTAACAGCGTCTATGAAATAGATATATACAAACCGATATTAGAAAAGATCCAAGAGATTACCAGAGAGAATACCGACACAACCGAAAACAGTGAAGATGTACTGAGATCTCAGAGAATAATAGTGGACCATATCAAAGCCGCGACCTGGATTGTAATGGATGGTGTCGTTCCTTCAAGCAACCAACAAGGATACATCCTAAGAAGATTAATTAGGAGAGCAGTAAGGCATGCTAAGAAATTAAACATTGCTGATCCATTTACAAGAGAAATAGCAGAAGTGGCAATAGAACAATTCTCCCCTATTTACCCAGAGCTTAATGAAAAGAGAGAAGAGATAATAAAAATAATTGAGGAAGAAGAGCTTAAATTTAACAACACTCTAGAAAACGGACTAAAGGAATTAGAGAACCTCCTTGAACAGAAAAACAAAATAAATGGAGAAGACGCGTTCAAACTATACGAAACATACGGATTACCCCTAGAAGTTACAGAAGAGATCCTTGCAGAAAAGAATGTTACTCTAGAAAATAGACAGAGTTTTTTCTCTGCCCAGGAGGAGCACCAAGAAAAATCTAGAAGTGCTTCCAAGGGACTATTTAAGGGAGGACTTGCAGACACCTCAGAAGTCTCCGTAAAATACCACACTGCAACACACTTACTCCTTGCCTCTTTAAGAAAAGTCTTGGGAGAACATGTTCACCAGAAAGGTAGTAACATAACACCAGAGAGATTGAGATTGGATTTCCCCAATGAATCAAAATTAACTCCAGAAGAATTGAAAAAAGTCGAAGATTTGGTAAACTCAGCTATCGAGCAAGAATTAGACATAACCTTTGAAGAACATCCTAAAGAGGAAGCTCTTAAAATAATAGAGAAGCATTCCTCTACAAGCTCCTTCGAAGAGAAATATCCAGACATTGTAAAGGTCTATTATGTTGGAGACAAGGAAGCCCCCTTCTCCGTTGAACTTTGTAATGGCCCTCACGTTAGCAACACAAAAAAGTTAGGACAGTTTAAGATTGTTAAACAGGAGAATATCGGGGCTGGTGTAAAAAGAATTAAAGCTATATTACAATAGTCATACAGTTATTATGTACCCTATACTAGCCATAGATTATGGAGAGAAAAATTTTGGTCTGGCAATCTCTGATTCAAAGGGGATTGTTGCATCTCCTCTAGAGGTCATTTCAATAACAAAAAACAGAGACATCCAAATAGTTATAGAAGAGATTGTGCAAATAGCTAAAGAAAACAAAGCTAAAAGAATTCTCGTTGGAAAACCGCAATCATTCACGGATGAGCAGAAAAAAACTGAGAAAAAAATAGGGAACTTTATTGAACTCCTGAGAAAAGCTACGGAGATAGAAATCCTGACATGGGACGAGAGCTTTTCTACAACGAGTGCACAAAATATGCTAACATCTTTGGGACAAAACAGTAGAAGCTCTAAAGGTAAAATTGACAAGATCGCTGCTACTGTTTTCTTACAAGAATTCTTAAATTCAAAAAAATAAAAAGGATGAGAGTAGAAAAAAGAGAATCCAAAACTTCTGGGAAAAGATTGCTTCTGTTTTTCTTAATTCTTATTGGTATTGGGATTGCTTTACTTGTGACAGACTACAGAAGAAATCTGTATGTTCCTAACAGTTTAAGTAATGAGAAAGTTAGAATTGAGATAACGGAGGGAGAGAGTGTAACTAATATCCTGCAGAATCTTCTTGAAGAAGACCTAATAACACAGAAGAACTATTACTATGCAAAAGTGTATCTTAGAATTAATAATCTAGGAGCAAGTTTGCAGGCAGGTGTTTACAACCTTCCTAAGAATCTAACCATTGTAGAGCTACTAGAGACACTACAGTATGGAAGAAATGAGGAAGTTTGGGTAACTATTCCTGAGGGCTTAAGAAAAGACGAAATAGCAGAATTAGTAAACACCGAATTAGCAAGTGAAAATTTCTCTCCAGAAAGATTCTTGACTTTTACAGAGGACCCTACCTTCATAGAAACTCTTGAATTAGGTGTCGAAACAGACAATCTAGAAGGTTTCCTCTTCCCAGATAAATACTCCTTCCCTGCGGAAATAGATACTGAAGAAGTAATCGTTAAGTTAATAGAGAACTTCAAAGCAAAAGTTACTAGGGAATACACATACCAGGACATAATCCTTGCGAGTATCGTTGAAAGAGAGGGATACAATGGTAACGACAGACCGATAATAGCAGGAATAATCCTGAAGAGGTTTGAAGAAGGCTGGTTGCTACAAACAGACGCAACTTTACTTTATCCTCTGAAAGATTGGAAACATCCAATAACACAAGAGGTAAAAGAAAATAATAATCCTTATAACACATACAAGAACATTGGCCTTCCTCCTACCCCCATTTGTAATCCAGGATTACAATCAATAGAAGCTGTATGGAATCCAACAGAAACAAACTACTACTATTACATTCATGACAACGATGGAAACCCTCATTACGCGGAAACTCTGGACAAACATAATGAGAATGTTAATAAATACCTAAGGTAATAAATCTGCTTAAATGACCATAGATATAGACTTAAAAGATACTAACCAAGATGCCCCTAAAAGGCCCAGGGAAAAGAGAAGAAAGGTCAAGAGAGAAAAGCTTCCCTCTACTGGGAATAGCCCAAAAAAAAGTAAAAAGAAGAAAATCGTAATCCTAGTTATAGTTGTTCTTGTTCTCCTTGGCCTAGGATTCTTAGTCTACAAAGGATATATCTTCTCCCACGACTTTGGCTTTAGATTCAGACCAGAAGATCTATTGGTAAGAGAAGAGAAAAGCCTAAAGAAAGATCCTACAGGTAAATATACTAATGTTTTGCTAGTAGGATTGGATACAAGAGAAAACACAGGACTACTAAACACAGACACAATAATAATGGCCTCCTATAACTATGACACTAATGACATAACCCTACTCTCAATTCCAAGGGACTTCCATGTTGAGGTTGAGGAAGATGTAAGTTGGTATGTCAGAATAAACAGTATATACAACGCTGCGGAGCAGAAAGAAGAAGGTGCTGGCATAATAGCTCTCCAAGATACTGTTGAAAGAGTTACAGGGCAACAGATTCAATATTATGCAATGGTAGATTTCAGGGCCTTCATAGAAATAATAGACACCATAGGAGGTGTAGATGTAAATGTTGAGAACAGTTTTACAGACTATCTATACCCACTAGGAGATGGCTACCAAACAGTATCCTTTGAAGCAGGTCCACAGACAATGGATGGAGAGACAGCCTTGATATATTCAAGATCTAGACATTCTCTCCAAAACAATGAAGGGAACGACTTTGCTAGGGCAAAAAGACAACAGAAAGTAATAATCGCACTTAAGGACAAATTACTATCCTCAGAGTCACTAACTAATCCCAAAACTTTATTAGGAATCATCTCCTCTATAGATGGTAATATCAGAGTCTCCGAATTCTCCACAAATGACATAGAAGCTGCATTAGAACTCTCTAATGAGAACTCTGGGAAAACCTATTCATTCGTCCTGGACACCTCTGTTGGGAATTACTCTCTCGTTGAGAAAAAACCTATGGAGAGTGGAGCATACGCAATAGGGCCTAAAATAGCATTAGGCGATTACACAGACATAAATGAATTCGTGAACTTAATAATGAATACCCCTGCCCTCTATGAAGAGAAAGCTAAAGTCCTCATCTACGACACAGGTGCCGGATACCAAGCAGTCTTAGCACTAACAGAGAAGCTAAACGAGGACTACCCATACCTAGATATTACGTTTGCTGGGACACTAAGAGCAGACAAGGAGGAGATCATAGTCTACTCACACGAGGAGGGGGAAAACAACAATACAGTCAAAGAGCTTTCCAAATACTTAGAGACAGACTTAAAAACTCAGCCCGAATATATTACAACCAACCTAAACGGCGAAGATGTTACAATACTAATAGGAAGTAACATTGTAGCTGAGGAGGAATAAACGTGGAATACAAACTTTATCATGGTAATTCAACATATCTTTCTTTAGAGGAGGTTCACTCACATCTAAACAAGCTTAAAGAAGAAAACCCAACAATTAGCGTAGATATCCTCGAAGCGGACTCCAAAACCCCCAGAGAGATAGTAGATTTTCTAACTTCCCCCTCCCTCTTTTCTACAAAAAGAACCATCTTAATAAAAAGGCTGTATAGGAATAAAGAAAAAGCTATCTTGACAGAAGCTCTCGTAGAAATCCTCGAGGAAGGCAAAAATGACGACCACATAATAATCTGGGAAGACCAAAAAATAAGATCGAATACAAAATATTACAAATTCTTCAAAAAGAACAAAGCTGTAGAAGAATTAAACGAACTAAATAAAAGGACATTCTTCACCTGGCTAAGAAAAGAGTTAGAGAAACACAACCTTAAGATAGACCAAGCAGTCATAAAGAAACTCGCCGAGAGAACAAATTATGACCCAGAAAGATGTAAGAACGAAATAGAAAAATTTAAGCTACATAACGAAGACAGAATAATCAGAGAAGAAGATATTGAAGAGCTTACTGCTGACACCTTAGAGGAAGAAATCTGGGATCTCACAGATGCTATAAATATCCAAGATAAAGAAAGAAGCATTACAATTTTAGAAAGATTAACTTCACAGGGAGTAGATGCAAACTATATCTTCTCAATGTTAGCAAGAAATTTAAGATTACTATATTTGACTAAAACATTAGATGACGAAGGAAAGGGATACAGGGAGATCTCTTCTGCACTAAAAATCCCTCCATTCACAACGCCTTCTCTAATAAAAGCGTCAAAGCAATATTCGGAGGAGAAAATAAAACTGCTTTACTCTAAGCTCTCTAACCTAGATTACCAAATTAAAACAGGCAAAATAGAACCTAATCTTGGCCTTACCTTAATCTGTCCTTTCCTCTAGGAGATTCCCCTCCCTCTGGGAATAAGTTTCCTAATGTTCCGAGTTGACACTCTCCCCTCATTAAACTAAACTTTAGGGAAGGATAAGTTTTTACTGCCCTTAATGGAAGAAGTCAGAAGAGTTTCCACCACAAGTGAAAAGAAAAAGAGCACAACCCTATTAATAATAATTGCTGCTATTTTAGGCATAGGACTTATTATTTCGGCAGTTTATTTTTATACCCTAGACGAGCCCGAAGACGAGCAGGTTATTACAGATACAACCTGTGGATGTTATTACATTGACCCAGAAGTAGTATCAGAATGTGGAGATCCTAGGAGAGGTTTCTCCTTTGAACTTAATACCGTTCCCAGTAACCAGAATTGTAGCGCACCTTGTTCCGTTGACAAGCTCTCAACAAACTTACTAAACAGCACAACCCAACAAGATCTCTATCAAGTATGTCCAATACAAGTAATACAAGATAGTAGATGTACAGAGATGACCATAAAGGATAGTGCTGGCAAAATTGTTACTGGTAAAATCGCTGTGGATGAAGAGAAACTAACCATTGAGGCCAAATTTGACGCTGTTTATACAGATCATAAATTTGTAATCAATAACCAAGAGGTAGAGCCAGATTCAATATCTCCAGACTCATTGACCATAACAAAGACATATACCGAACTAGACACCTCTACTCTGAATATCTTTGCAACAGCATCTGATGCTAGTGCGAACCAAATAAACTCCCCCATCTGTAGGAGACTAATCGAAGTTGAACAAACAACATCTGCAAGTGTTAGCACAATGCAAGTCCAAACCAGAAAAGATGAAGACACTTACAAAGTCTCTAGAATAAAGATAGGGATTGGGAATATCGAAGACGACGCACAATTAACAGTAAGATTCTCTTTTGAGCTAGAAGATTCTGCTGTAGGAGATCTTTCCATGACAGACGGATTTACAATAGATAGCGCCAAAGGTGAAATCTCTATACTAGAGCAGGACCTCTATAATAGCGAGAACTTCAGCACCGACTTAAACTTCTCCCAGCTCGACCGAAAAGTTGGGAATATAGATATAACTGCAGAAGTCAGATCAGATACCGAAGTTATAGGAACTGTAGATACATCCTTCAATTTCCCACAAATAGACCCAACTTCAGAGGAATTACAAGAGGCAGAAGAATCTAAATTCCGTGTTTCTAAAACTTCTAATATAAGCTGTGTTGAAAGAGTAACTCCAGACAATGTTGCAGAATTTACTCTAAAAACAGTAAACGACAGCACCACGGCCCAAATAATCTACTCAGTGAAAGACAAACTACCATTAGGCTTTACATATGTAGCAGATTCAACCAAGGTAAATGGCGTCAAAGTAGATGATGCAGAGTTTGTAACGACAACAGATGTTGGAGATACACAAGAAGTCGTCTGGGAAAAAACTGGAGGCTGGTCTGTTAATAGCGGTCAAACATTAACGATAGTATTTATGTCAGAAGCAGGAGAAGATGCTCTAACCGGAGAGAATCAAAATGAAGTAGTAATAACACCAGCAGAAATACCTTCAGATCCAGAAACACTCAGAGCGGAACTTGTTCTAAACGTTGCACAAAGTTGTACTGGAGAAGAAGCTCCAACAGATGATGAGACACCAGTTGTTGAAGAACCAGATTCAGAGACCACACCAGAAACAGGAATATTTGATTCAGTAATTGGAAGAATACTCCTTGGAATGCTAGTTGTCCTAGTTGGGTGGTATATCTACTCAAGGCCTATGGGACAAGCAATGATGGAGAAATTAATAAACTCTGGAGCTTATAAAGAAGCAGAAGTCTTCTCATGGAGGATATTCAACCCCAAGAAATACTTTGAGACCAAATTGGTAAGAAAGGTATCTAAGAATAAAAAGAGAAAATCTTAAAGATTCTCTATAACAAATTCCAAGGGAGATCCATTATTTCCATAAGCCTGATCCTGAGAGTTTACTAAAAAGTAATACCTCTCTTTCCTAAGCAAAGCGTCTATTGTCACATTATGATTCTTAGAACTACTCTCATTTACAAGATCCACTGCTACCATATCTAGATTACCTCTGCCCTGGCCATAAAGAACGAAACCTAAACACTCAGACCTAGTCTTCCATGATATTTCAACGGAATACTCCGTATCTCCTGGCATAACGAAAATATTATATGGAACGCAATTCTTCCCCGCTACCCCCTTAACTTCTAAATCCTCAATATCTTTGGAGAACAACAAAAAAAGACCGGCACCTAAAAGTAAAAACGCAATAACAGATAAAATGTAAACCTTCTTTTTCTTATTCGACATTATCTAAACTCTCTTCTACTAATATATAATCCTCTTTGGTAGAGGTATTATACCCATCTGAAACGGTCAAAACAATTTTATAAGTCCCCTTACTCCCACTTGGAGCGACACCCTTAAGAACAAAACCCTCTAAATCGAGCCATTCTGGACCCCCTATATAATCCAATTCTAGCTTCTCTACCTCAGTATCACTATCTAAAACCCTCACCCTATATTCATAAACTTCCCCTTCCCTAACAACCAAAGGAGGTAAATTAATTATGTAAGGAACACCCGTAGGATTCCTAACTCCAAGGACATTCTCAGAGACATCTTCTTCCTTATCTCCTCGGTAATATACAACATAAACAGAAGTTGCAGAGGCAACCGAAAACACAAAAAACAGAAACAAGAAAAACTTAAGCAATCTACTCCTTCTCATAGAAATAGTGTAACACAAATAAAAATGTTTACAAATAAAGACATAATATATATAATACTTTGACTTACAAGTTATTTACTTTACATATATATCTAATTAAAATGCCAAATCTTAAGACATCTATTAAAGACCTTAGACAGAACAAAAAAAGAAAAACCGTCAATGATAGGTTAAGAAATAGAATAAAAAGGGCAGTTAAAAAGCAAAACACTCTAGTTGATGAGGGGAAAGTCGAAGAATCTACCAAAAACATAAAAAATGTTTACAAGGTTCTTGACAAAGCAGCTAGAAAAAATGTTATAAAGGAAGGGAAGGCAGATAGAACTAAATCTCGCCTTACCAAAAAATTAAACGAACTGTCCCAAAATAATGTCAAAACTGCTAAAAAGAGCGCTTAAAATATCCCTTACTCCTGCAATCTTAATGATAGCAGGAAAAGCAATCGGGATAATAGTGCCTTCGATAATCTACGATCTAGAATTCTTCATTGAAAACGATATCGTAGGACTTACTTCAATACAGATTTTATTCACAGACAATAATGTCACTCTTTTTGTGAACTCTATTTCAAACTTGACCATGTTTCTGTTCTTAGCAGTCCCTACCCTCTACTTCATAATAAAGACCTCTATATACCAAACAACACTTCAAAATCCTAGGACTTTAGTAAAAATAACAAGATTCAACATATTAAAATGGGTAACTAAAAAAGACGTAACCTTTTTACACATATTCATATGGACCGCATTTCTCACAATAGCCTCAATCATAGTGATTGCACATACTCTACAAGATCAAACATATAGCTGGATAGGAGTGAGTGCTGGAGTAACTTCACTCTTTTCTATATGGGGAACCATAAGGACATTTGAATTAGAAACTGATAAGATATATCCTAAAGAAAACAGTTATTACTAATTACTTTGAGAATACCAAATGGCAAAGAAAGAAGAATTTAAAAAGATATTCACAAGTCCTGGAACCCTTCGCACTTGGCTTACTAGCACTCTTTTTCATACTCCCAATTGTAACAGTAATGAACTTAACACCCATAACTAAACAGATTAAGAAAATAGATGTACTGGGTGTAACTACACAGGATGAACTTATCCTTAGACTAGTAGAAGGGCAACATGAAATATTCTCCGGTGAGAACCTTAGCAAGATTGATGAAACAGAATATACCTATTCTGCAAGAATTGGAAAAAGAGGTGCCGACTCATACTCAAAACCAATTTTAGAGATACAGAACAATACAGAGGAGAAGAAAGTTCTAACCTTCTGGGGACAAACACTTAGCAATACTAGATCGAAGATATACCTACAAGAGAAAGAAACTCCTTATCTCCTACAGGACAATACAGGAGAAACATTCGAACAAGAGATAAGCATACTCCCTTCCGAGGAAGTAATTATATTCCTTGCCCTAGAGAACCTCTCTGGAGTCCAATTCTCTGAACTATTCGACATGACAATAACTGTCGAATAGCAAAAGCCTATCGATTACCAATTAAAAATCTCTTTCCTTAAAGGCATCTTCCTCTCTCCCCTATGATATAATTCCTCGTATGCAAGATTTAAATAAGATTCGCAATTTCTCAATAATTGCCCATATTGACCATGGGAAATCCACCCTCGCGGACAGGATTTTAGAAGCAGTAAAAACAGATCTCACTAGAGAAAAAAGAAAGGAGAGAGTCCTAGACAGATTAGATTTAGAACAAGAAAAAGGAATTACCATAAAGCTACAAGCTTGTAGAATGCATTGGAAAGGCTACCAACTCAACTTAATAGACACTCCCGGACATGTAGACTTCTCCTATGAAGTATCCAGATCCCTAGCTGCCTGTGAGTCCGCAATACTCCTGATAGATGCTAGTCAAGGGATTCAAGCACAAACGATATCTAACACCAAAAAAGCCTTGGATCTAGGTCTTAAAATAATTCCAGTACTAAACAAGATAGACCTACCCCATATAGATATAACAGAACGTGAAGAGGAAATAGAGGCATTATTAGGATTTAAAAAGGAAGAAATCATAAAAGTGTCAGCAAAAACAGGAGAGAATGTAGACAGGTTACTAGATGAAATTGTAGAAAAATCTCCTCCCCCAAAAGGAGATCCCAATAAACCTCTTAAAGCACTAGTCTTCGACTCCTTCTACGACGAACACCGAGGAGTAGTAATTGCAGCTAGGGTCTTTGATGGCCAAATGGAGCATATCCCAGGGAAACCTGAGGAACTACATATGATACAAAGAGAAGAATCTTTCAAACCAACAGAGATTGGAATCTTTAACCCTAACCTTCTGGAAACAAACATCTTAAAAACAGGTGAGGTTGGCTACATAGCTACTGGTCTTAAAGACATTAGCTACTTTACAGTTGGAGATACTGTATCAGATAAAAAAGAAACCGAACCCCTTTCGGGATACAAAGTCCCCAAGCCAAACATGTTTGCAACCTTCTTCCCTATAGATTCAGAAGAATATGAAAACCTTAAAATTGCCCTAAAAAAACTTTCCCTAAATGACTCCTCCATTTCATTTACAGAACAGCGATCTCCACTACTGGGCTCTGGTTTTAGATGTGGCTTCCTAGGACTTCTACATATGGAAATTATCCAAGAGAGACTAGAAAGAGAATATGATGTTAACCTTATCGTCACTGCACCCACAGTCGAATATAGAGTCACAAAAACAGATGGCACAGAACTCGAAATACAAACCCCAGACGAACTCCCCGACCCTTCAGAGATAGAGGAAATCCGAGAACCCTGGGTAAGAACAGTTATTATGACCCCAGAAAAATACCTAGGAGACCTAATGAAGTTGTGCCAACTAAAAAGAGGAGAATACGTAAATACAAAATACCTCTCCACAGAGAAAGACATCCACCTAAAAGAACAATATATAACTCTGGAATATGATATACCTCTAGCATCTCTCATCTCTAATTTCTTTGATCTTATGAAGAATATCACAAGTGGATACGCATCGATGGAATACGAAATGATAGACTTTTTTCCCTCAGACATTGTAAAAGTTTCAATACTAGTAAATCATGAAGAGATAGAAGCTCTTAGCTTCTTGGAAGTAAGAGAGAAAGCTAGACTAAAAGCCGTTACCCTCTTAAAAGAAATGAAGAAAGTAATTCCTAAGCAACAGTTTGCTATTCCCCTACAAGCAGCGATAGGAGCAAAAATAATCGCAAGAGAAGATATCCAAGGATTCAGAAAGAATGTAACAGAAAAACTGTATGGTGGAGACTACTCTAGAAAGAAAAAACTCCTAGAGAAGCAGAAAAAAGGAAAGAAGAGATTAAAAGAAATTGGCCAGGTCACTATACCTCAAGAAGCATTTTTAGCAATTCTTAAGACATAATGATGATTCGAAATATAAAACTGTCAAATTTCAGAAAGTTTGGTGAAGTAGAAATCCCTATTGAGAAAGAGATTGTCGTCCTACATGGAGATAACGCACAGGGTAAAAGCACAATCCTAGAATCCATTATGCTCATAACAAATGGCTCCTCTCCATGGGCCTCCTCAGATGAATATATCTCTACCGACCAAGAAGATGACAAGAAATATACCAGAATAGAGATAACCATAGATGAAAAAACATTCTCCTTTTTCAAAAATAATGGGAGACGCATATTTCAAATAGACTCAAAAAAGACCACTCCCAAAAAGTTCTTTCAAGAAACTGCTTCTACAATTTTTAACCCTGAACAAATTGAAATATTAATGATCTCCCCAAGCAAAAGAAGAGATTTTTTAGACGAGACAATTTCATTAACAAACTATGACTACTCTGACACTCTCAAAACTTTCAGAAAAACTTTAAGACAAAGAAATGCCTACCTTAAGAAACTCTCAAAAGACTTCTATGAAAGAGGAATCGTTGCAAGAAACGACACCCAGCTTAATTTCTGGACAGAGAACTTCACGAACCTTGCTAAAGAGATACAAGAAAAGAGAGTTGAGTTATGTGAAGAACTCTCCTCAGACCATCTTAAAATTGAATATGTAAAATCAAATGAAGAAATTCCTCTCGAAGAAAAAATGGAAGCATCTAAAAAAAGGGACATTGCAACAGGATACACAAACATTGGCCCTCACAGAGATGATTGGAACCTAATAAACGGTATGGATATTAAAAAATTTGGCTCAAGAGGGGAGAAAAGACTCTCTATTGGACAGTTATTATTTAGTAAACAGGAACTAGTAGCAAAAAAACTAGGGTTCTATCCCCTACTTCTCCTAGATGATATCTCCTCAGAATTGGACAAAGAGAACACAAAAAAGGTCTTCGACAAAGACTTCCTTGCTAAGCAACAGACGTTCATAACAATAGTGGATTACAAACAACTTCCTAAGGAAGTTGTAGAAAAGGCACAACTAATAGACCTAAACACCTTTTAGAAATTATTCTTCAAGATACCTCTCCAATTTCTCTACTCGGAATTCATATTCAAAAAATTCTATCCTCCCCTTTTTATAATTTCCAATTAACCTCTTCTTCTCTGGATTATGCCCGGAGAGAAACATAAAGATTAACTGTGCAATAAAAGCCAAGAAATTAATAAGCCTAAGAAGAAAGAAAACTCTCTTCTTAGGAAGAACTCGAGATCTAAGCAATTCTTTTTTAACATAGAAATCCCCTTCTAGCCATTGATTCATAGACAAAACATATCTCTTATATCTCTTGTTATATATGGGTATTAGAAAAAGTAGCTCATGCATATTAAAAATATCATTTGGAAATTCCAAACCACGCTCCTCGCAGATTAGATTTACACATAATTTATTTCTTAGATCCTTGTGCCTTTTAGCTCGAATCTTGTTATGAAAGATGTTCCTGAAAGCTATTATAGCCCTGTAAAACCACATAGTCCCATCCCTAACTACAACAAAGATATCAATATCGTCACTTTCCTTTGCGAAGCCAGCCGCCACAGAACCAGATACTCCAACGAATCTGACCCAATTAAACACCTTGAGTTTAGGAAGTCCTTCTTTTGCGATTTTTAACTTCTCAAAAGACATCTCATCTAAATCTTCTCTGTCTTTGATTTCCGAAAGAAAACCTTTCCCTTCATCAATATTTAGTTCTTCCAATTCCCTGAGAAATCTCCTCCCCCAGATATATTTAATCTTCTCTTTAGAGAGACTTAATCCCATTGCTCTTCTAAATTTAAGAAGCTCTTTAAATTTCTCGTATCTTGTTGCCATATAACCATCATTATACAACTTAAAAAGCTTAAGTATTGTAATAAAGTTTTTAAATTAGCATTTGAAAACACTCAACATTGTAAGTATATTCAATATTCTGGTAAACTTTATATAGAAAAAATAGTAAAATCTGCCTACATATGAGACAACATGCGATTCCGCAAAATATATTAGATGTTGAGTTTAAACTCTTTACAAAGTTTACTCTCAAGGAGTTTGCTTACCTAGCAATAGGCCTCGGTGTTGGAGGTATTATGATATACCTTGTCGTGTCAGACATAATCCCGGCTTTACTTGGAATTCCTGTCTTCGTTGTATCCTCTGGGCTAGGAGCCTTCCTTGGACTAGTCCCGATAAATGATCAAGATGCCGACACTTTTATTAAGAACTACATCGTCGCAATAACGAATCCAACACAGAGAGTCTGGCTAAATAAGGAGTTAAAGGAAAAAGGTGCCAAACCAGAACTTAAACCAGACGAAGAGGGGAAATTGATTCCTAAGGACATTAAAACTAAAAAGAAGAAGATTATCGGGGAAAGCCTTCCTACTACAAATGAATCCATTGAAGTCCAAGATGATGATCCCGGGGACATGCTAGATGAAGAACTTAATGTAGACCCACAACTCACTACAGCTCTTCCCTCTTCCAACACAGTCATCATTACAGAAGATAATATATCTAAATACCAATTTAAAATAGCAAGTGCAGACAAGCTCCCAGGGAATATAAATATGTGGTTATCTACTAAGAATTTGAAACCAATTCCAAACGTCATCGTATACCTCAAGGCTCCAGAGGGGAAAATTCTTTATGCAAACAAGACTGGAGAGAGTGGCTATTTCTTAACAAACAAATTATGGGAACCCGGAACATATGTGTTAGAATTTCAGCATCCTACATATGAATTTCCGAAGGTTCAGCTAGAAGTTACAGAGAAGAAAGATAAGTTGCCAATTAAAATTAGCAATCTATAAGGTGGATAAAAAAGCGAGAGCAAGAGCAACAGCATCAACACAAGATCACCTAGGGATAAGAGATATCCGAGATGATTTAATAATAACTACACAAGGAAGTGTGGCAATGGTTATACAAACCTCCTCTATCAACTTCGACCTTCTTGCGGAATATGAACAAGACAACAAGATATATGCATTTGCAGGACTCCTAAACTCTCTTAACTTCAGAATACAAATTCTCATTAGAACAAAGAGAATAGATATCTCAAACTACATAGACTACTTAAAAACCAGCATGGACCAGAAACAAATGAGCGAGGGTCTTAAAAAACAATTAGATATCTATACAAACTTCGTTCAGAAATTAATTGTCCAAAACGATGTTCTAGATAAGAACTTCTTCATAGTTGTCCCATACAGCCCAGGAGCACCAATACCAGGAGCGAATATCTTAGATTCCAAGAAAAATAAAGAGGAACAAGCAAGAATGAGCCAGATGAAAACAGACCAATTGTTAGAAAAAGCAAATATATTTCTATCCCCAAAGAGAGATCATATCCTTAAACAACTAAGTAGAATGGGTCTCTTCGGCCACCAGTTGACGACTAAGGAACTATTATCTGAATTCTATACAATATATAACCCTGACGAAGAAGAATAATGGATGAGATAAATAATAATTACAACAGAGCGTTTGAAACTAAGGCCACCAAGAAGTTGGAACAACATACTGAACAGTTCAAATCCACTGGTGAGAAATATGCAACGTTCCAACAAGAAGTTTCAAAACTTCGAGAAGAGGTCCAAAACTCTCCGAAGGAAGACAGGAACAGATACAATGACACCAAAGCCTTAGAGGAAGATGAGAAAAAGAAGAAGAAAAAGGAAAACATTATTACAAAGGTTATGGACAATCTTACCGAATTACTTGGGAAATCAAATAAGAAAGAGCCTAAAGAAGAGTCACCCGAAGAAGACAATTTTGAGGAAACTAACTACGTAGATAATGACCCACACGGTATTAGAGAACTAATCCCCTCAGACATGTCCATACAGGACATAATAGCTCCAATAGATCTAGAAGTAGATTTCAATAATCTGGAGATAGGAGATTATTTCTTTAAAACTTTATTTGTGAGTGGCTATCCAAGATTCGTTGGACCTAATTGGCTATCTCCAATAATTAACTTCGAACATTCCTTAAGAATTAGCACTTTCTACTACCCGGTAGATAATAAAACTATCTTAGAAAAGCTCAAAAAGAAAATCGGCGAAATGGAAGCTTCACTTTATTCTCAGATGGAGGATAGAAAAGTTGTAGATCCTTCACTGAAGGTAGCACTAGCTGATGCCCAACAATTACAGGACTCGATAGCAGAAGGAACAGAGAAATTCTTCCACTTCTCTATGTACATAACACTCTATGCAAAGGATAAAGATACTCTTGAAAAAATTTCTAGAAATGTAACCTCAACTCTAGCCGCAATAAATGTAACTGCAAAACCTGCGACATTACAACAAGAACAAGGATTCGTAAGCTCACAACCACTTGGACTAGATAGTATGTACATAACTAGAAACATGGATACTACGTCCCTTGCAACGACATTCCCATTCGTAACCTCTGAACTTACCATGGATCATGGAATTATGTATGGACTAAACCTACACAATAGAAGTTTGGTAATCTTTGACCGTTTCGACTTAGAGAACGCTAATGCAGTTATCTTTGCAAAATCTGGTGCTGGTAAGAGTTATTTCGTTAAGCTTGAAGCTGTAAGAAGCCTGATGCTTGGGACAGAAATTCTTATCATTGACCCAGAGCGCGAGTACGAAGACTTAGCAAAGGCCGTTAATGGGGCATATATCTCCTTCTCGCAAGACAAAGGAAACAAGATGAATCCATTTGAACTTTCCGGAGTAAAAGAGGAGGGGGATGATGAATTGAGGATGAAACTCCTAGCTTTACAAGGTTTCTTCAAAGTTATGCTTGGAGAACTTTCTAACATAGAAAGTTCTATTCTAGACCGAGCCCTTATACTCACATATCGAGAGAAAGGAATAACATTTGACCCCGATACACAGACTAAGACCCCTCCCCTTCTAGAAGATCTCTACAAAGTGTTAAAAGGGATGGCAGAAACAGAAGCTCATGGTCTAGCAAGAAGGCTGGAAAAATATATCATTGGAAGTGGTGCTGGAGTTTTCAACGAAGCCAGTAACTTTGAGATAAATAATCCATTTACAGTATTTAGTGTAAGAGATCTACAAGAAGAGTTAAAACCAATTGCTATGTATCTAATGCTAGACTTCATATGGACAAAGATTAGGAAGGAAAGAAAGAGAAGATTACTAATAGTGGATGAAGCTTGGTACATGATGCAATCTGAAGACTCTGCCAAGTTTATGTATTCTATCGCAAAAAGAGCAAGGAAATATTACCTTGGACTATCAACAATAACCCAGGATGTTGCAGACTTCCTAAACAATGATATGGGGAAAGCAATCATCTCAAACTCTTCTATACAGATGCTCATGATGCAGAGTCCAACAGCTGTAGAGAAACTTCAACAGGTCTTTAATCTCTCAGATGGAGAAAAGAACTTCCTCCTTAACTGTGATCAAGGACAGGGACTATTCTTTGCAGGCTCTAACCATGTAGGAATCCAAGTCTTATCAAGTGTTTCAGAACATGAGTTAATAACCTCTGATCCTAGAGATTTAGAGAAACTTAGAGAAAGAGAGGGCCAGACAGATACTAGAACCCTAGAAGATTTATCTGAGATATTTGAACCTCCAACAGAACAAAGACCTATGAAGGACAAGAAAGGGATGACTAGACAGGAGGAGATAATTGAAGAGGCAGTCAAACATACACAGGGGCAGAGAAGTACCATACAGATGGAAAGGGCAGAATACCAGAAAGAGATAGAGAGAAGGTTAAGAGAACAAGAGGAGCAATTAAATCCAGATAAGTTCCAGAGAGAAAAAACTGTTTTAGACAGGATAAAAAGTAACACCCTCTCTGGCCAAGCAGTACAATCCCGAGAAGATATTCAGAAAGGGAAGAAACATTTAACTCCACAGGGATTAATTGAAAGTTATCCGGAAGATAATAATGAGCAACTCTAACAATAATGAAGATATAGAAGTTTCCAATTACCTTGTAACAGAGGGTATCAATCCTAAAAAAATAGATCCTATTCAACAAGGGATGGACCTATCCCTCCTCTCAAACGCTGAGGAGAAGAAACAAAACAGACCAGCTATTCCCAAGGGGATGGAGAGTCCTAAAATAAGAAAGGCTGTTTCCTCCCTTAGACTTTCAAATCCATTTAGAGGGATATAATTTCTCCACAGAGATCTCTGTCTCCATCTTCACTCATCATAACTTCTTGAAAGATTACTAACTAAGTGGTCCTTGGTCAGCAAGAACATAATCAGTTAGATTTGAGCTATTTATAACAATAGGTAGAGGCTTTCCTTCGACAATCATTCTTGCCGCACTTCTTACAATGGTTGTAATATTTCTCTCCAACTGTCTAATACCAGCATCAAATCCAACAGGTCTAATTATCAATGGCCATACCTCCTCCTCTATCTTTATATATTCTGGCGAGATATTAAGATTCTTAAGAACTCTTGGAAGTATATATTCCTTACCAATCACCTCCTTCTCTTGGTCAGAGTAACTAGTAAAACGAATAACTTCTACACGATCTAGTAATGCGGCAGAGAGGCCTCCTAGATTATTTGCTGTACATATGAAGAAAACATTAGAGAGATCCACGGGATGGTCAATGTAATGATCTACAAATGTAGAGTTCTGTTCAGGATCTAAGATTTCAAGGAGAACAGCCATAATATCACTAAGAAGACCCTTATTACCACTGGCCTTCTCTATCTCATCCAATAGTATTACCGGGTTCATAGTCCCACACCTAACCAAAGATTTAATTACTTGCCCTGGCTCTGCATCTGAAGAATACCTAGGAGCTCCTCTTAAGGTTCTAACATCCCCTATAGCTCCTAGAGATATACGGGAGAACTTTCTTCCCATAGACTGAGCTATGGACTTTGCGATAGAAGTTTTACCTACACCCTGTAAACCTAAGAACAGAAATACTGGAGCATTGGCGGAAGAGCTCCTCAACACACCCATCTGAACCTCTTGACCCATTGGTTTGTTCGGCATCCCTTGGGGGGAATTGTTCTGATACTGGACTTGTGATGGGATAATGTCCTTTCTTAGTCTCTCTACACCACCAGAACTCTGTAGTTGCATAGTTGCAATATAGTCTAGAATTAGATCCTTTATGGTATCCATTCCGTGGTGACTCTCATCCATAATCTTCCTTGCTCTGTGAATATCGAAATTGTCTTCACTTACTACACCCCAAGGGATTCTTGTAATCCAATCTATATATTTACTTACAGTTTCAAACTCTGCGCTATAACCTCCTAATTTGAACATTCGCTTAAGTCTCGAGACACTACTCATCGCTTCCTCTTTCAATCTCTCTGGAAGACCCGCCGCGGATAACTTTGTCTCTAGTTCTTGCACCTCTCTTAGACTCTCATCAAGAGCGTCATTAACAACAGGGGTATTTGCTTGATTATAATTATTAGAATATTCCATATTTAGGCAGGTTTAATATACTTATAAAGTGTATATTCATAATAAGATTAAGTCAAACTTTTACCCCAGACTATTGATATTCAAAACTTAGCATGATAACCTTAAGAAAGATAATATAAACTGCCTTTATTATGAAAAATTTATTTTCCCTTCTGATCGCTTCTACAATCCTTATGTTCCCATTGGCAACTTATGCTGCTGTAAACATTACATTGAGAGAAGCTGACACTGGGACCGTAGCAATCGATATAGATACAGAAACTGACACATTAGAAAGTATCTCTCTCCCAATAAGTTATTCTGAGGGTGTTGAAATAACAGATGTTACGGAGGGCGATGTGACATGTGCAGAATTAGGTTACACAGAATCTGAAGATACCGCAAACACTATAGTTGTAACGTGTACTCTTGATTCCGCAACAGCTTTAGATGGTATTCTCGCTAATATAGCCTTTACTTCAACAGCAGACACTCCTATAACTTTTGAAGTCGTGGAATCCGATAAGTTGGATCTTGGCACACTTACCCTAGGACAGACTGTTAGCCTTGAACAGACAAGTGCTACATCTACAGCTGAAGATGTCACCACAACAGAAGAGGAACTACCAACAACAGAGGAGGACCTTTTCGTAACAACAGAGACCCCTACTACAACAACAGATGGAGACTTATTAAGTAGCATAACTGAATACTTACCTTATGTTCTAATTGCTGGTTCAGTAATCTTACTTATTAGTATAGTAGTAATCTTACTTGGAAAGAAAAAGGGGCCAAAGCAGCCTAAGGTAAAGAAAGATAAAAAAGGAGATCCAAAACAAATGTCTCCGGTAATGGGAGGAGAACCACAGAGTGAAAGATCACTTAAAGATATGGTCAATAATCCAGAGAGTGCTCCAGCACAGACAACTTCTACACAACCAGCTTCTACTCAAGAGCCCACACCAACACCTATTCCTATGAGCCAGAATGCACCACAAGCACCCGCACAACCTGCATACACACCTCCACAGCAGAATACTCCACCAATTTCGAGTGCTTCTCAGGAGGAAGATTTACAAGAGATACTTCAGAGAGAATCTTCTGTTCCAACAGCCATGGGAGATAATACTCCACAAGAGATGCCACAAGCAGAGACACCAGAGGTTCCACAACCTAACCAAGGCGTTCCTTTCTCCACAGGATTCTCTGCTCCACAACAACAGGATGGCCCTGAGAATATTATGCCAGAGGCTCCACAACCACAAACCAATCCTACACAAGAAGTGGGTCCTGTAACTTCTGCACCAGAAACTGAAGCAGCTAATACTATGCATCAATCTGGTACAGCACAAGATTTACAGGGAAATATTAATGGACAGATAAATCAGATAAATGGAGGAGTCATACCTACACAACAACCACCTATGGAACCAACAAACCCACAGCAACCTGAACAAGCAGAAACACAAGCACAGATGCCACCAATAACATTGCAACAGAACCCAAATACAGATAACACTCCAGAGGAAATGCCTCCTGTACCACCAACAATGTAATATGAAAATTAGTGGAGGGATTACTTAAAGTTCCTCCACATTTCACTACCCTTAACTCTTAAATCTCCTAAGTATTTACTGTTGAGATCCTTGCTTCCATATGGCCTTTCACAGTCCTTATCTAGAGTCTCAAATGCTATCTGTGCAATCTTCATCCCAGGATATATCTTTATTGGGATAGGAGAAACATTCGCCAGCTCAAGAGTCAATCTTAATTTATTGCCAGGATCTAAAAACCCAGCAGTAGCATGAACTATTAGCCCTAACCTACCCAAAGAACTCTTTCCTTCTAAACGACCAACATGCTTAGCATCCACACCTGTAATTTCCTTAACATTTGCTAAGACAAATTCATTTGGATGAATAATAAAACCTTTCTCTTCATCAACCTCTATCTCTTTCATCAAATTCTTAGGCTTATCTTTGACATCTACTATCCCTATACTTTCTTTGTTAAAAGTAAGAAAGAATTTATCTAGATGCAAATCGTAAGATGCAGGTTGTAAAAACTCCTCTAAAAAAGGCTCTATCACAATCTCTCCACTCTTTATTTTGGCTTTTATTGTCTTGTCTGAAAGAATCATATTTCCTGCATAAAAATTTAACTTACTCTTTTATAAAATATAGAAATTTTAAAATTGTCCCCCTACTCTCCTAACTCCTATCTACAAACTGGTGCTTGTCATCTACCCTTGGCTCAATAATCTTTCTCAATAGTGGCCTCCAAATAGGATCTATGTAATTTAGATTCCTTAGCCATTCATAGACCAAAACTCTATATGAGATATGTCCCCCATTTCTACTTCTTAAGTTTATCAAATATTGCAGATCATCAAATGACCCATAAAATATATACTTGGTTGCATGAGCATGAGGCAATAGATATTTCGTAAACTCATCACACACCTCTTTAGAAAGATGCTCCTTTGCCATCTCCCTCCAGCTTTTTATCCTGTCATAAGTGTCGGACAATCTCTTTATATATTCTTTCTTAACTTTCGAGAGAGACCCAATATCCAAATAATTACAAAGATAGAAACATTGGTCACTCCTCCTATCTAACTCTTTATCCATATCAACTTGGTCATGTAATAGAGGAATAAACCTCTCAAGGCTCCTATGCCTATTAAGATCCTTCAGTGTCCCTAATGTCCCAAAACCCTCTATCTTTATTGCTCCTGACTGTCCAATATTCCCAAGCTGGTTATGGTGATCATGCAATTCAAATATTATTTCTCCAAATTTTTCTTGATCCTCCTCTGAAAATTCAAACTCTTCCTTAGAACCTAAGGGATTTATTAGATATTCATAATGAGATACTAGAGACTCCATACAATCAGGGGAGTAAGAAACCTTTACTGCATAACTCTCACTCTCAGGAATCTCCCTCTTTTGCTCCGAGGAGAAACTCTCTTTCATATACTCAAGAATCTTATCGGTTGAATTCTTTCTGCAACAATTGGCGTCTGTGTGCCGAATCAATCCATCTGCTTCCCGTATATAACCCCTCGCCTCAAGGTTGGATTCTCCTAAAAGATTAAGAAGCATACTTGCTACCTCATTTTCTACAACAGTATCACTTCCACACATAAAGCTAATAGCATCAGACCAGCTTCTAGCAGACATCAGATAAGCAGTACTTGTACTTAGACCATATGGAAGAAAATATCTTGTAGTATCAAATGCTCTCGCCTTTAGAGCGGAAACCTCTTGTTTGCTATCCTCATTGATCCTGAAATGCTTCTTAAGAGCATCCCTCGTTGGACCTAACATCTCCCTGTAATCTTTCATCTGTTTCAAAATTATTCTCTCGTATTCTCTACTTACTTCTCGGTTTTTACAAACTTCAGTTGGAATTTTAACAAAGTTAGGATCTTGAAAATTCTGATATCTCGTAGACCTCCCTTGCCCAGATACCACAGGGCAAGAATAAAACATCTTCGTTTCTAGATATATTGGAACATTTTCTAAACAGACAAACAGGTCCGCCATATCTCCAACAGATTTATGACCATATCCTGCAAATATCTTCTCTAATCGTTCTGCAGCATCTGTGTTGTCCCTCGTAATCTCTGAAGCAATATCTAGTATAGAATCTGCTGATCTACTATATCTAGCTCCTAAGTAGGCATTAATTGAAGGCTGTTTCCTTTCTGTATTTTGAAGAAGAGTCTGTACTTTAAATTTATTCCAAGGGGCTTCAGATCTTAAAGTGGCAATGTGTAGGTCCTTTCTAAAACTTAACTTCATTTTTTGTTATTAAAAGTTTAATTTTTTGTCACCCTAAGGTCTAACAGTCCCAAAGATTTATCCCCGTATACCTGGAATTGGAAACTTAGAAGCGAACTCTTTAACCTCTTTTCTTGTTCTCTTAATTATAGCCTTGTCACCTCTGTTCTTTAAAACTGTATCTATATATTCTGCTACCTTCTCCATTTCTTTCTCCTTCATCCCCCTAGTTGTTAAAGCTGGGGTCCCAATTCTAACACCAGAAGGGTCCCATGGTTTTCTAGGATCATTTGGGATAGTATTCTTGTTTAATGTAATGTTTGCATCTTCTAGTAAGCTAGAGGCTTCCTCTCCACCAAGATCTTCCAAGCCTTCAGAGTTAACTAAATCTACTAGGAAAAGATGATTGTCCGTCCCTCCAGATATTATCTTGTAGCCTCTTTTCATGAGTTCCTCTGAAAGAACCTTCGCGTTCTTAATAACTTGATTGGAATAGTGTTTAAATTCTTCCGTTGATGCTTCTTTTAGAGCGACTGCTATGGCAGCTGTTATATGGTTGTGAGGACCGCCCTGAAGGCCTGGAAAGACAGCTTTATCTATCTTCTCCCCTAATTCCTCCTTTGACATGATCATTGCTCCCCTAGGGCCTCTTAGCGTCTTGTGTGTGGTTGTAGTAACTACATCTGCGATTCCTATTGGAGATGGATACTCTCCAGCTGCAACTAAGCCAGCTACATGTGCTATATCTGCAACAAGAAATGCTCCAACCTCATCTGCTATCTTTCTAAACTCAGACCAATCTATTATCCGTGAATATGCGGAGAATCCTGCCCATATTAGCTTTGGTTTATGTTCCTTCGCTAACTTTCTTACTTCGTCGTAATCTATATAACCATTTTCATCTACTCCGTAACTTACAGAGTCGTAGTACTTACCAGATATAGAAACCTTAAAACCGTGGGTTAAATGACCACCTGCATCCAAAGACATCCCCAAGGTTCTATCCCCTGGTTCTAACAATGCAAAGTGAACAGCAAGATTAGCTGGAGATCCTGAGTATGGCTGGACGTTTACATGTTCTGCTCCAAAAAGTTCCTTGGCTCTCTCTATAGCTAATTTCTCTATTTCATCTACATATTGATTCCCTTTGTAATATCTCTTCCCAGCATAACCCTCGGAATATTTATTTGTGAGAATAGAACCCATACATGCAAGAACATCCTCAGAAACATAGTTTTCTGAAGCTATCAGCTCTAAACCTTCCAACTGCCTTTTCTTCTCCTCTTCTAAATAGGTTAATACTTTTTTATCTTTTATTTTGTTCATAGCAGTTCATTAAATTTAACATTAAAGAAGCTACTGTCATTGGTCCAACTCCACCCGGTACAGGTGTTATGTATGAAGGGATACCTTGAATATTTTCCCAATCTACATCTCCAACCAATTTCCCTGTCTCTGGGTGCTTATTTGAACCGACATCAATAACAACAACTCCTTCTTTAAGAAATTCTGACTTCACAAGAAGTGGGACTCCCGTTGCAGAGATTAAAATATCCGCTGTTTTTGCAATTTCCTGAATATTAACAGTCCTAGAATTACATATCGTTACTGTAGCATCTCTCCTTAATAATATTGCCCCTAAAGGAACTCCTACTATATTGCTAGCCCCCAAGATAACAACCTTTTTACCAAACACATCTATTTCGTATTCATCTAAGAGCTTCATTATTCCAAGGGGAGTTGCAGGAGGAATTGCCTTTGGGTCATTATGAAAAAGTCTTCCTAGATTAACAGATGTCAGACCATCTACATCTTTTCTTGGTTCTATGCTTTCTAAGACAGCATTTGTATCTATATGATCTGGGAGAGGTAATTGAACCATAAAGCCATCTACATCATCAAAAGCATTTAGTGTTTTAACAAGATTTACAACTTCCTCAGTTGTAGAATCTTGCTCCAAATGATGTGTCTGACACTCTATTCCTAATTCTCTCGCTTTTTGCTCTTTAATTTGAACGTATTTGACACTTGCGAAGTCATCTCCAACCAAAATCAGATCCAACCGAGGAACTCTTTTCTCATCCAAAGCAATTCTTTCAACCTTGGAGGAGATCTCGTCTAATATTTTCTGAGCTGTGCGTTTTCCATCTAGTATCTTCATTTATACCTTGTATTTTATCATTATATTGAGAAAAACTACAGATTGAGCCTTTCAGTTATTCACTCTCCTTGTTCTTAATTTCTGAGTAAAGCTTACCCTTCTTCTTCATAAGTTCATCCCATGATCCAGATTCTACAACCCTACCCTTGTCAAAATAATATATACGGTCGAAATTCTTCAAAAGACTTACACTTCTGGTTATGTAAATCATGGATCTCTCCTCTCCTAGGAATTCAAAGAGACCTCCGATGATATCTCTCGCAGAGATATCATCTATGAAGGTAAAGGGCTCATCCATAATAAATATGTTCTTGTTTCTGTAAAGAGTTCTAGCTATAGAGAGTCTCTGCCAATATCCAGGAGAAAGTTCTTTTCCTGAAGGGAATGTCTTTCCAAGAACACTCTTGTCCTTAAGGTTAATTTCTTTCTTAAAATCCTTAACTCCAGCAACTTTAATTACTTCTTTATAAAGATCCTTATTAATATTCTTCCTCTGTCCCGAAATAACAACATTTTCTATTAGACTGAAGTGGTAATGGATGAAATCTTGGAACATAACAGAAAGTTTTTGCTTCAATTGCTTCCTGTCCAAGTCCTGTATGCTATAACCATCTATGAGATACTGGTCTTCCCTAACTCTGTATAAGCCTGTCAATATTTTTACCGTTGTCGTCTTCCCAGAGCCGTCACCTCCGAAAAAGGCAACTTTTTCCCCAGGCTCTATCTTAATATTTAAGTTCTTTAGAATCTTGGTCCCTGGGTCATCGGGATATTCAAAGGTCAAATTTTTAAATTCTAATGATGGAGTTCCCTCCTTTAATTTAATATCTCCATGTTCGTAATCTCCAAAACCTTTATATTCAACTAACTTAAAGTATTCATCTATATATTCGAGATTGTTAGACATCAAAGAGAGAGCATTTATAACTCTAAAGGTACTACTGTAAATAACATCTACATAATCATAGAGGGCTTTAAAGCTACCAATTGTTAATCTCTTGGCTACAGCTACAGATAGGACATAAACTATGTAACCATATTTCATAAATTGCCCAATTATTGAAAGAGACGTCTTATCCCTAGTGAAGCTAAACAACTTCTTTAGTAAACCCTCTACGAATTCTTTGTATTCTTCCCTATATTTTCTTTGGAGATAGGAATATATGTTATTAACTCTAAGCTCTGCAAAGTTAGGAATCCTTAGTCCTAGGTTCTGGACATAATTAAGAAACTTCAACCTGCCGATTTCTTCATCTCTATAACCTTTAAGCTCTTTTCTTCTTATATGCACAGCTATTGTCTCGGGGATTACAAAGAGGAGTAATAACAAGGCTGTCCAACCCACTGTCCCAAAAAGAATGGCAAAAGCACTTACTAATCTAATCACATTACTCAAAATCGTGGAGAAGTTATCATAGGCAGATGTTATTCTCTCTATGGAATATGAAGGAACGAATACTAAATAATCTTGGAATCCCTCTTTCTCAACATCCTCAAGGTTTGCACCAGATACTTTGGCTAACATTTCTCTCTGGGAGTCTTTCCATACATTCTCATTTATTACATGGAACAGATATTCCCTTCCTTGCACACAGATCTGTAATACAACCCAAAGGAGAAGCAACATAAGAAGATAGTAGAAGGACTCGGTTCCGAAGTAAGTATTGAGATCAAATCTGTTCCAATCAAGAAGAATATTCGCTGTCTCGTCTATAAATTTACCAAGGACTGTAATCCCGTAAATTTCCGCTCCAGTAGACAGTAAAAACAGGATGTCTCTCCCTATTGCTGCAAAGGTATAACGGGAATATACGAACCCCAGAGTTTTCCTTAACGCAAACAATTTATCCTTAACCTTTTGTACAATCATTAGAATATGATAGCATGCTTAAAGAAACAGGAAAATGAGAAATGAGAAATTTTTAGAAAATTTATTGTACGACCTATGGGACAACTATTTTTGTGATGTCCCCAGAAGAAACTTAGTCGTAATTAAGTATGGGAAATACTCCAGAAGACAATTAGGGAGTATTAAACTTGCGACGGAAGGCACTAGAATAAAAGGGTTGTTAAGAAGAATGGAAGAAGATTATGAAGTACAGGATGACAAAACTATTACTGTAATAACTATCACTAAACATTTTCAGAATGAAGCTGTCCCAGAGTTCGTCGTCAGAGCAACTATTGCTCACGAGCTTTGTCACTACACACATGGATTTAGTTCTCCCCTGCAGAAGCGATTTAGGAATCCCCACCAGGGAAATATTATAGATAAGGAGCTAGCGAATAGAGGTTTATTAGAAGAACAGAGAAGAGCAGACATCTGGCTTAAAGATAATTGGATAGATATTATCTCTAGTAAAAAATAAAAGGGGGGCTTCTGCCCCCCCTTATATTCAATCTTCTTGAAGAGATTACATCATCCCTTGCATTCCTCCCATACCAGCTGACATTGCAGGTGCACTGTCATCTTTATCTCCTGGGATATCAGCAACAACTGCTTCTGTAGTTACTAACATAGAACCAACAGAGACAGCATTTATAAGTGCCAATCTTGTGACTTTAACAGGATCTATTATTCCAGCTTCAATCATATCAACATACTCTCCTGTTTTGGCATTAAACCCTGTTTTACCTTTACAATTTGCTGCAATAACAGCTCCGTCTTCTCCTGCATTCTCAGCAATCTGCTTAAGAGGTTCACTTAGGATACTCTTCAAGATTTCTATTCCTAATTGCTCATCTGCGTCCTTCATCTTTACTTTCTCAAGAACTTTCTTGGCATTGTGAAGTGCTAATCCACCTCCAGCTACAACACCCTCTTCTATTGCGGCTCTTGTTGCACTTATAGCATCCTCTATTCTCATCTTCTTTTCTTTAGATTCTACCTCAGATGCTGCTCCTACTTTGATAACTGCAACTCCTCCGGTTAATTTCGCAAGCCTCTCCTGCAATTTCTCTTTATCGTAATCGGAGGTTGTATTTTCTATCTGTGCTTTAATCTCTTTGACTCTAGCATCTAGATCTTTCTTTGTTCCTTTTCCTTCAACAATTATTGTCTTCTCTTTGTTAACAATAACTTTCTTTGCTGAACCAAGGTTACTTATTTCTACAGCATCTAAAGTTTTTCCAACT
>Ga0172382_10000241_pt1 | contig 100126 bp, 89 predicted proteins | sample Leawel138RmetaG_FD_122245 | JGI IMG/M metagenome (GOLD analysis project Ga0172382, IMG submission 122245) | Leachate microbial communities from a municipal landfill in Southern Ontario, Canada - Leachate well 138R metaG | ecosystem: Engineered > Solid waste > Landfill > Unclassified | place... | reverse complement strand
TCGGTAGTGATGTTGAAGTACTACTCCACGGGGATCATCTATGGCTGGGTATCGATCTACTTCCCCGAAATCATCAGGAAATGATTTTCTATCACCTGCTGCTGAAACTGAGCTTCAAAAGGATAATAGACCCTGGTTTTTTTACCCCAGCCAGATTCAGTTTATGAATCACATTGAATTTTCCCAGCAATGTATCGGCCAGATAAAGCAATTTATGGCCTAGCTCCGGGCACTGGTGATACTCAACTTGGATAACTGCTTTGGGCCATTTGCTTTCCGCTGCTGAATGACCGCTTTCAGTCTGCAATTGCAACAATTACCGTCATCCGATAGCTGTTCATCTGACAGATTATACAGACCTTCAATACCAGGATCCGCAGCATGACTTCGGTGGGATAGGACGTGCGGCCACCCATCGACCGATGGGTGGCGCCATATACCTGCGCTGCTAGTGCCGTAAAATCGATATGGCAGCCAATCCGCAGAAGTGGATTTCAACTGACCCTGTTCCGATGGTACAGATCTGCGGAAAACAGGTCGGTTTTGATCGCGCTTTTTCTGGGCTTCATCGGTCATATCCCGTTCCTTCCAACTGTTTATCTTTTATCATATACAATCGAAATAGAGAGTTTTTCGATATGCACAAAAAAATAGTAACATGATCATGGATTGCAAAAATCGCAATAAAGAGGATCCGCCCATTCCTGATCTGTGCATTTTATTTCCCTGTGTTCTCCACATTTTTGACATGCGTATAAATCCATATAAAATATCTTGGTAGGTCCATTGCAGTTCTTGCAAGGCAATCCTGGAAAGCGCTCGATTACAGTAAATCCGGGAGTTCCGCAGCCAGGACAACAGGATTGCATTTTTATGAGCAAATCTTTTGTTGCCTTGGCAATCATTTCCATCCTCTTCGGATTGGCGTAAGCCCGACCATCTGTTTCAATAAAAGCATATCCTGTAGTGGAGTTGTTAATCACATCATGGAATATTTTTTCATAGAGATCCCAACTGGTTATGTTTTTTATTATCCTGTTATCACTTTCATGATCAGGCCGAATAATGATTAACTGGTCAGGAAATCCCACTTTTTTACCAAAAGTTAATGCTTCTGACCAATTTGAAGTGATGAGATGCTGGTGATTACCCGGCCCTTGTGCTTCTCCTATAATTTCAGTCTTTGTCTCATTGTCAATGAGTACAATGATTTCTCGATTCCAGGGGATAAAACCCGTAAAAGGATCCGGGCCAAAAGCGCCTTCACTGGCCAGGCCTAAATTGAGCCCGCTCATCTCCATGCCAATCCTTGCTTTATGTCGGGCAGTATTTAACTGATTGTCAACCCTTTCAATATCCCGAGTAAAAGTACCCTGTTGATCAGTATCGTAATGCTTTACATGCGTTATGTAGCATTGCAAATTTTTTTCTAGAACTGGAATAATTACCGCCTCTTTTCCATGTTTTGTTATAAATGCAATATGTTTTTTTAAATAATAAGACATAGACTCCTGATTGGTTGGGAATGGTTTTGAGTGCATGGCGTTCTCCCCTAATAAAATTGCTTTTAGGCTGTTTGTGTAGCTGATATGGGCATGGAATCCTGTTCCATACCCTGGAAACAACTACATCAATACCCACTGATTTTTGGCACGACGCTCAAAGAGACTGCCATCGGGAGCAATTTGCACAATAGTGAGCCAGCGATTATCAACAAGCTGGCCCAGAATCGTGCTATTCCCGATGATGCGATCCATCACCTCCGTTGGCGCTTCAATGAAGGCAGACAAACGCAATGGCTCGTGCTGAAGCCCTCCGTTACTATCCCGCAAGGACTGTTCAGAAAGACCGATACGCAGATCCCCCCCGTTCCCTTCCAGAACCCCGATAGTGCCTCCCACCACGTTATGCAGCACCTTGTTCCCACAGCCCTGGCGCTGGTTATCCACAATAGAGCCGTAATACTGCATGTTGATCCAGTTGGCCACAATCAGCGGTGCCGTCATAATCAGCGTCAAAACTGCAAAATCCGGATCTTTGGCTACATCGTAGTCGTGAAGAAAGGCGCGCCCTCCCAGGTTCATTTCCCGCGTGCGCCAGCGTGGAGCAGCGATGAAAGCGGCGTTACCCGCCAATGCCCATTCGGGACGGACCTGCGACCAGTCGCGGCCCCGGAAGTTCATGTTTTTGGCGACAGCGTCCTGATCCTGCAGATTAGCCTCCAGGCGCAATATCCTTTCCAGTCGGGTAAGGTTGGCTGCCTCAGCCAGCGCCTCACGTACCTCTTCGAGAAGCGGGTTGTCCAGTCTGGGGTTATTCCACTCACCCAAAATCTCCACCCGATCCGTAGTGGTATCGTGCAGCGCCGGCACAAAGCAGGTATCAGGCTTTATATCCCAACCTTTTTGCACCAAAGCCTCCCGAACCCCGGCATCATTGAGCAAACGCGCTGCAGCTTTGGCGTTTACCTCCCCGGTTTGCCCGGCACAAGCGCCACAATCCAGTCCCGCACGGTGCGGATTGTTGGTGGTGGAACTACCATGACCTACGAGTAGAACCATGGGGGCCATTCCCCGATTCAAACCCAGACCATTCAGAATAAACTCAGCCATGGCGGTTCGTTCCTGCAGGGTTAACGACCCGGGCAGAACACACTGCAGACTGGCTCTTTCCGCTGCATTCAAACCTGCTTCGTCGGGGGGTACGGAAGCCCGGTGCCATCCTAAGCTGTCTGCCAGTAGCTTGCCCACATAAGACAGACCGGCGGTTTCCACGAAAGAAAAACAGGACGAGGCCGAAAGTTTGAATTGTTTCCATGCAGCTCCCCGGCGTAAGCGACGAAATCGGTTTTGAATAACGGCTTCGGGTGCCTCTTCCTGGACATGCACACTGGGGTTGAGCAGGACGGGCGACTGTGTTCTTGCTCCAGCATCTCCCTGTCGCTGATAATCCATTAACACGCCAAAGAATCCTGCGAATCCAATTGTTTCCAGCGAAGGCAAAACACCCTCAAGATGCCGCCGAAACACTTCCGAACGGACATCAATACAAAAGGCAGCCTGTACCTGAGCTTTGCTCTGGGATTTTTGCGCCGGTGAGCGACGAATTTTCGTTGCCACCTGTCGACGGTAGGCTATTTCCGTTGCGCGCAGCAGCACTTCTCCCCGCTCGGCATTGGCATTATCCGCAGTTTTGTTGTCAACAATCCATCCCTCAATCTGTTTCCGCCAACGCTCGATGATCTTGGGTTGCGCTACCTGACGCAGAAGCGCTTCCCAAACCATGCGGATGGTGAGTAAATCAGCGAGATCCTCTTGCTGATCGCCTTGCAATTCTGCCTGCCAAAGCAGATAACGACACCAGCTGGCCCAGCCTCCAACGGATTTCAGGAGTACCAGTAAATAGGCCTCTTCTGCAGTTGTTGGAATGGCCAGATGTTGCAAGACCCATATTCTCGCCTGTGCCGCATCGGCTGGCAGAGCGAGCAGCCCGGGACGAATTTTTTTGAGTCCTAAAGGACCCAGGCTACGATCCGTAAGGGTGTATTGCCGCCAAGTCGCATAGAGTCCCAGCCGGTTGTCCTTGGGAAAACTCCACAAGGATTGCCCCCGATCATAATAGGCCGCCAAAAAGTGACTGATCTGCTCTACCACGTACTGTGAAATGGAAGCATGTCCCCGACGATCCATTAATTCCGGCAATCGCGGCAGGCGCATGGGTAATTCGGGATCTTCCCGGAGATAGGCTCTCCAGTCTCCTTCGTCTGTGGACTGGCCCAGATCTTCTGCGGCCTGAAGAATATCGGCCATATCCAGCTTGCCCGTTTGCAGAAGATCTGCATACCAGCGTCGATCCATCAATACCCGCTCGCCAACCGTCTCCTGAAGCTGTGCGGCTACCTGCGAAAAAGGTTGGTCGGCGAACCCCCAATAAGGATTGACGGCTACAAAACTGTCCAGGGGCCAGACCGGAGCAATCCGGCGCATCACTCGATCAAAAAGTTGTTCGGTATTTACTGTATTGCTTGTATTCATTAGATGCCTCCAGACTTTTCAGGAATATTCTGGTTTTGTGCGATGGTTTGTAAGGATTCCACGGCAAGATTTTTGCGCGGGAGTTGCACACTGACGCGTTCGGACCAAAAGCGATGCGAAATCTGCTCTACCCAGTAATCTGTATATAACCCATTGTAAAGATGGGTAAACAGGATCATCTGCAGATTTTGAGGCAACAATCTGCGTCCGGGACCCTGTAACCAGCTCAGTATCAGAAACCCTATGGCCGTCAAGGCAACCAGTGCGAGGTAGGAAACCGATACAACGGGCAAGGAGCGGGTCAGATTTGAAGTGAAACCCCACACAAAAAGTGTATGCAGAACCAGATAGGTAAACCCCATGCTTATGGCAACGATTAAGGACGTAACCCGATCAGGCATCGTGCTGAACAGAAAGCCCCTGATCATGATCTGCGAGATAGCTATGGCGACAATCATCACCAATGCGAACCAGGTCGGATTTTGGAGTGGATTTTCTCCGAAAAGCCATGCACCTCCCCCGGCAATTAGCGCTCCCAGCACCGTCGCCAATAGCCATGAACCCATGCCGGGTATTTTCTTGCCCCCGGTTGGTACTTGCCGCAATTGATCGGTGACACTGCCCGAAGACAGAAACGCATGCGCCTTGTAAAGCGAGTGACCCGTCAAGTGCAGCAGTGCCAGAGGGAACAGGCCAAGACCCAATTCCAGTGACATGAATCCCAGTTGCGCCGTAGTTGACCAAGCCAGCATGGATTTGATGGAAGTCTGGGTAGTCATGACCAGCGAGGCAATAATCACCGAAGCAAGGCCCATGAAACCCAGTAAAATCAGTGCATCAGGAACGCGTATCAAGAGCGAACTGGTGCGAAGGGCTATAATGGCAGCACTATATACCACGCCCGCGTGCATCAAAGCGGATACCGGGGTCGGTGCCTCCATGACCTGAATCAACCAGCCTTGAAAAGGAAAATGAGCGCTTTTCAGAATCACTGCCATCACAATCAACCAGGCAGCCAGCTGCAAAGCCCAGGGAATACTTTCCGAGTGCTCTACAAAGTAACGGATGGAAGCAAACTCGAGGCTGCCAACTTGCTGCCCGATGAGCAGGGTAGCCGCCACCAAGGCCATATCGGCGGCTCTGGCAAAAAGCGACTTTTTATGGGCGGCCATGATCGCTTTGGGCCGGTCAGCGTAAAACTTCAAGAGCTTGTTCAGGCTGAACCCCATGATGATAATGCCCAGGGTAAACAGGCCGATATTTCCTGAAACCACAGCGATCAGAAAAAAACCGCCCGTAAGTGCAAGCAGGCGAAAAAAACGGGCTTGATGAGGATCGCCATCCAGATAGCCGACGCTGTACTGCGCAATCATGACAATCACGAAAGACACCAGAGTGGCCAGGAGCAAGGTCAAACCATTGACGGCAATTGACAAGGGAAAATCAAAATGCAGAACGGCAAGAGGAATTTCCGTGATGATCAGATCACTTCGTGCGCCCCAAAAAAAACCAATATCTGCAGCTATTGCTATCGCCAAGGCGGAGATCGCCGCCCAACGTACGCGGTAACGATAAGACAGAGCGGATTGTCTTGTCGTCCGCGCATTGGGAATAGCGGCTACAATCAGTCCGGCAGGCAATGCTGCCAGCAAGGCTCCTGTAAGCCAGGGAATGGAACCTATTGAAAACATACTTACCTCCAGGGTTCAAATGACCGAGGAAGACAGTAATAAAATTTTAATATTTATTCTAATTTAATATATAAATTATATATATTTACTTTTATAAATATATCAAGTCCGCGCGGAAATTGTTAGAGATATCGAGCCAGTTCAGGCCATAACTGCACGAGGCGATTAGTAATGAAGGGTTCCTGAGAAACAGAGAAGTCCAAAAATTTTCCTGCTGTTAGGGAGAGTTGCCGGTTTCGGGGATAGACCAAAAACCATTTACGCAAGATGGGAAACTGTTCCGTCTCGAGGACCTCAATGGGGCCACTGGTTCCTTCCAGTGCCAGTGAATGAATGGAGAGAATGGATATTCCCAGACTGCTTGCTACAGCATGCTTGATCGCTTCATTGCTGCTGAGCTCCATAGTGATCCGGGGCCGCAAGCCTTGTTCCTCAAATAGGCGCAAGTAAGCATGCCGCGTTCCTGATCCCGGTTCCCGGATGAGAAAGGGAGTTTCTGCAACAGCGTGCAGTGGGACAGGTTTTTTTTGACGGGTAAGAGGGTGTCCTCGCGGTACCATGACCGTCAGGGGATTCAATGCAAAAGGAATAGCCTCTACATCAACCTCGTTGTCGGGTACCTGTCCCATGACATAGAGATCATCTTCCCCATTCTGGATGCGTTGAATGATTTCATCGCGATTGCTGACTGTCATGGCAAACTCGATCCCGGGAAATTGCTGACCGAAAGCCGCCAGTAGCTCCGGAGCAATATATTTGGCAGTAGTCACCACGCCCAAGCGTAATTTTCCCCGACGTATTCCCTTGCGATCAGCAAGTTGTGTTTCCAGGTTTTCAAAAGTACGAAATAGCTCCCGGCAGGCTGCATACAGATCCTGACCGGCATCAGTGGGTCGAATTTCTTTTCCGCTTGATTCAAATAAAGGAAGCCCTATCGCTTCTCCTAGTTTTTTCATTTGCAAGGAGATGGTTGGCTGTGCCAGAAAGAGCTCATCCGCTGCCTTGGTAAAACTTTTCATGCGAATAACCGTAGAAAAAATCTGCAATTGCCGAAAAGTCACATGGCGCAAAAGCGAATGAAAGGATCGCGATTTTTCTTCTTGATTTTGCTTGTTATTCATAAATAAACCTATGCGCTCCCTAGATGGATTCTACCTTGATATATTAGCTTCTTTCAATGCGAATGTTGTGAGACTTTTTTGATGGAATGTAGGCTTCCAAGACCGCAAGCCAAAATTTTCAGAAAGAATTTCAAGGGGATCAGCTTAGTGAAGTCGTGCTATACTCTCCACGGGAACCGCATCAAACCGTGCAGAATCCTTTCTGCGTATGCTCAATATAATCCATATAAGAAAAAAACTACCTGTTTAAATACCTCTGGCAGATTCTGATACGGTCATATTGTAATAAATATTGCTATGCTATCGAGCAAACATCAGCAAGCAGTTGATTAAAATTTTTATGTACGGCAATCCTCCTGATACGAACGACAGCTTTCAGTCTGGGCCTGCCCTTGGTTGGAAGAACTGCAGAGCAGCCCAATCAGGCCCTGTCCAGCTAAAAGTTTCACAAAGCTTTTACCATTTCACTCCCAACCCGAAAAGTATCAGCACACACTCCCTGCAGAAATTCATCGTCCAGACCAGACTATGGCGCAACAAATGCAGTCAGCGTTGTAGACATTGATGACAGAAGGAGGAGGGAGCTTTCGATCTGATTTTTTGTATAACCAAAAAAACAAAACCGCATGCTGCCATAGTACAGGACATCTGAAAAGAATGTATATATTTGATATGCTACAGACGACTGTCATTCCACAAAAAGGAGGCTGACATGACCGCATCCCACAAAGATCAACTCCTCGCACTTGGCGAAAAACTCAAACAGGACGTGGAAGCCGCTGGTAATAAGCGTTCAGATGTTTTTCTGTCCATCTGGAATGGCATTGAACAAAATCTGCTGGACAAAGATTTCGACCCGATGTCCGCGCGTGATCCAAAAACGCCCGTCGAACTGAGCCTGCGCGAAGGCTTGGTGGATATCGGACGTTGCTATCTGGCAGACGATGACCGCCTGCCCAATGACGTGCAGGTTTCCGAATAAACAGCGCTGCGGCATTGGATCTGTTGGATGCGCCCTGGTTTTATCCAGTGCTGGGCAATCACGATGCCATGCTACGGCCACCGGAATGGAGCGCGTAACGCTGGGAAATGTGCCCGTGCTCTAAAGAAAAATAAGGGGAGAAAATACACATGGATATTGCCTTGGAACAGGCCTTGCGGCGGGATTATCCCGCACTGTACAGCCACTACCGGGAAAATCATTTCTGGTGCGAAGACGGCTGGTATCCATTGCTTTGTGCTTTGTCACAGACGCTGGAAATCTACGGTCAGGGGCATGGCATTCGTATTCACGTCCATGAAGTCAAACAGAAATTCGGGACAATGCGTTATTATTATGGCTATGACGGCGTGTTGACAGACCGGCAGAAACATGCGCTGTTTTAGATCGTCGAAGAATATGAGAATCGCTCCCGCCGAATTTGTGAGCACTGCGGTTTGCCGGGCACCTTATTGGTCCGTGACGGTTACTGGTATGTGGCCTGCCCGGAACATGCCAGGGGTGGACTCACGCCCGCAGGCAAACCGGACAATCGACGCCAGCTCTGGATTGATGGACTGACAGGCGGATAGTGGGCGGGATTCTTCGTCATCCACTAAGCGACGGTCACGGCCTTGGGGCAATTTGGGCTTGCGCACTAGTTCAACAGGATTGATGAGGGATGCCATGCGCCACTCCTTATGGGCAACCTCAAACAAATGAGAGAGTAGGGCAAGGTGCAGCCGTATCGTATTCGCCGCTTTACCCTCGGATTCCATTTCTTTAATGGATGCCGAGACATCTTGACCAACAATGGAAGCCATAAAGCGACAAGCAGTTGGTCGGGCCTGCCATTGTCGAGCAAACCCTCGTTCACGGCGACCGTCGCCATTTTTCGTCGGTATGATGTCTTGCGCGTATCGCTCAAGACACTCCTTGAGCGTGGTGCTTTCCGCTTCGCTACGGTCTCTCCAAACCCCATGCACCATTTCGGATTCGGTGATGGTGGCCCATCCTTCCGCTTCTTTCCGTGTCCGAAAGGTTTTGTACTGAGCAGGGAACCCCTTTTTACGGACAGCAACCTACCAGCCGATATGCTCACCTTCTCTGTCATAACTTGGAATGATAGATGCCATATAGCCTCCCGCAATGAGTATCTAACGAGAGGTTAAACCAGACTGGACTGTGGTGCAATTACGGTGCAAATTCGATATGGCAAAGAAAAAAGGCTTAGATAAAAGTCTAAGACTTTGTTTTATTTGGTGGGTTGTGAGGGGATCGAACCCACGACCCGCTGATTAAGAGTCAGCTGCTCTACCAACTGAGCTAACAACCCAAGGAAAACGCATTATAAGGATTTAGAAAAGGAAGGCAAGAGGCGGCTAATCAATCTAATGGGCCACGCGTTGACGGAGACGGATGACGACCTCGACATTTTCCACTTCGGTTTCAGCGGGTATGTCAGGAAGCTTACTGATTTGCAAGGAACTTGCAGGAATATCCTGTAATTGGCCGGTATCCATATGATAGAAGTGGTGGTGCATGGACACATTGGGATCGTAGAAGACCTTACCTGGTTCTACAATGACTTCACGAACCAAGGAGTGGTCTGCAAATAAACCTAATGTATTGTACACTGTAGCCTTGGAGACCACGGGATAATCTGCGTTGACCCGCTGCATGATTTCTTCAGCAGAAAGATGGGCACAAGAAGAGAAGAGGGCATAGCCAATCTCCACACGCTGGCTGGTGGGATTAACACCTGCATCTCGTAACGTTTCCAAAACACGCTGCTTATTCCAATCCTGATTATCCATGTATGGTCCTTCTATAATTCTAAACTGGGTATAATTGTAGCTTTATCTAGTTACCAGGGGAAGACCTGATCAAGTCCCTTTCTGATAATGTGTTGCTGGAGCATAAGGGGTGGCATCAATGGGAGGGGCCTTGTCGGTGAGCAGGCAAGTAAGTATTTCTGCTGTTGCCGGTGCATTGGTGAGGCCATAACGAAAATGACCCGCAGCAACATACAGGCCGTTCCAGCCGGGTAGGGGGCCTATATAGGGAACACTCTCAGGGCTGCCGGGTCGCAGTCCAGACCATTGTCTGATGATGCTGGAACTAGTTAGGCCAGAAAGCTGGTCACGCGCAAAATTCCACAAGGTTTGCCGTGCTAGCGGCGTAACAGACTTGTCAAATTGCACGTTCTCACTGGTGCTGCCAGCTAGAATGAGACCATCCTGTCTTTGTACCAGGTAGTGATTATCTTGCATCAACATGGAATCAAGCATACCTGGAGACCCCTGCAGCAACAGCATTTGGCCACGTACCGGATAAATTTGCAGATGAATATCAATTTGTTCAAGTAATTTTCCGGTCCATGCTCCAGCTGTCACTATAGCCTTGTCTGAAGCGATAAATCCCTGATTGCTTTCCACGCCGAGTAGTTGTTCATTTTTGCGTTTAAAGCCCGTAATTTCAGTTTGTTCAATGAGTTTGATATCAAGCTGTCGACAGCGTTCAGCCAGGGCAGATAGCAAGCGAGGATTCCGAACCTGTGCCACCTCAGGGCACCAGAGGTTTTTTTTGGTTGTAGCTTTGCCGCCAGAGACTTGCCAGTTCAGGCCCCAATTTTGTCCCCAGTGGCTGACATCAACTGGAAAAACTTCATTTTCTCCCTCAATAATGCGTAACCCGGACAAGGCCCACTGCGGATCAATATTGGTGAGACAAGCTAACTCCGAAGAAAGAGCACGTTGAAGTGACATACTATAAAACGACAGTCGAAGAAGTTCCGGGGGATAATGCCAAGGATAAAGAGGACTGAGAATGCCACCGCCAGCCCAGGATGCCTCCCTGCCAATTTGTCCCTGATCCACAATGGTTATGGCAAAACCTTCCTCAGCAAGCCGAACGGCGGCAAGCATGCCAATGACTCCAGCCCCGATCAGGACGATGCTTTCTCGTTTTTTCAGCACCAAAAAGGCTCCATGGTGAGTTAAAAATCTATCCGATAAAATATGTTTGCACCATTCTGGGTGCCATTTTCAGTTTGTAATTCTATATGCTTACTAACTCGATAACGCAATCTGGCAACCGTTCCGTTTCCCATCACCGATTGGCCTACGCTCAGATATAAATCTGGCGTCAAATAATGGCCCAAGGTAACCATGGCTCCAGACAAACCTTGTTGACCATTAGAGGTTACGCCAACATCAATACCACTATTACTCAGACTATTTCCGAAAAGCGCTGCACGACTGGCAGAAAAGAGAGTGCCTGCCGCAGCCGAAAGTAATTCATCCTGATTACCCAGACCACTTGAAGGCGTGCCGAGAAGTAGATAAGACAAAATATCGGCCTGAGACATGGATGGATTGGAATAGAGATTCACTTGTGGTACCTGCAAAGTCCCCGTTACCTGAACACCAGCTTTTACCGGCGTATTATCCACGGCAAAGCTGTCAGAGTTTTTGATGGTGCGTACTGCGAGTACATCGAGATTAGCCTGACTGGCGGCCCCATGAAAGTTGATTGAGCCTCTTTCAAAATCAAGGCTATGGCCATAAATATCATAATGACCATTGACCATACGCAATATTCCTTTTACAGCAGGACTATGTCCATCCTGCATCCTGACATCCAGGGCCCCAACCAAATCGGCACGTAAGCCACTAATGAAGACTTTGGCATCGTTACCCAGAGTGACCTGCAAATTCACACTTAGAGCAGGACCTGCATTATTTTTCTTGATATTTTTAACAAAAACAACATCATTGGACGGTTTTGGTCCGTTAAAATCTGTGCCGAGAATACGCAGGCGATTCGTATGAATGGCACCCCCAATATTTATTTTTTGTAAGGTGCCATCAATATGAAGATCGGGACTGACGGCCGCCTGTACTTGAGGAAGATTCAAAGCCGTAAATGCATGGCCAGCTATGTGTAGGGCAAAATGTGTTTCGGGTCGCAGGTAGATGGTACCGTTTCCTGAAATATGACCTGTTCCCGAAGTTGCGTGCATGTCACTGATTTGCAGCTCTTGACCATTGCCTAGCAGTTTGGCCCCGACATCTTGTAAATCGAGCCCGGCTTGAGGAACATACAAACCAAGACCTTGCAACTCAGCAGTGCCGTGCCATTTGGGATCTGCCCAGGTTCCGGTGATATCTCCTTCTATATTACCACTACCTTGGGCTCGCATTTTCAGGGCTCCGATAGGCAAAGCCGCAAAAAGAGGAGCCCCCAGTTTTGCCTGAACAGTCGCTTGAATTGCTGCTTGCTTATTCCAACGCCAGGGCATGGCGAGGGTAACTGGACTATGCAGGTGTATTTGCGCAGATCCCCAATTTTTTGGCAATTCCAGATATGACGTTAAGTTTAGATTTTTGGGTTGCCAACGCACCTGGCCGCTGAACTTCTGCAAATCAATGGATTGAGATACGTTATCAGATAACCAATGCAACTGGGTTTTCTCAAAATTCCAATTACCCTCAGCATGACAAACACCATGACATTGTGCCTGTAAATGGGTATTTAAATATCCATCAAGAGATATATCATTATTTTTTTGTTTAATATCAAGCGGAAGAGATGAAATATTCAAATTTAAACTGGCCAGGTTTTGCGCCGGGTTATAAAACCCTTGAGCGCCGATCTTTGATCCATGAGAATCATTGAATACGAGTGGAGTGATTCGAATGACACCGGAATTCCAGGATAATGTCGAAGGATGCTCCAGTTGCCAAAATCCGAGGCGCTTGCTTTGAAAATGGCTTTGATTTAATAAGAGATTCCAGGTTGAATGAGAATGTTGGACTAAACTATCCAGAGTAAATTGATTACCCGCTGATTGTGCTTTAACGTCCATTCCAAAGTGCGCCAGAGTACCATGAGCTTGTGATTGCAGGTTGATCAGATACTGTTTGTATTCTGCGCCTTCGATCTGCAGATTGGCTAGCAGCTTATCGTTAGTAAGAAGAGAGGCCTGGGCATCAACTTTTTGGATTGCAACCCCCGAATAAAGCAGTTTATGGGCTTGTGCTTTTATACTACCCACCCAGTTCTGATTGGCCTGCGCAATCCAGCCATGAGCACTTGTTGAACCACGGGCATCAGGAGTCAACATTTGCCAATTGTCAACATTCAAAGAAAATGACAGATGTTTCTGCAAATTTCCAGAAGCAGTGATGGTTAACCCTGACCCACGAATATTCGCCTCTTGCAAATCCCACTGATTTCCAGAGAATTTCAGATCAGCATTACCCACCAGATTGGTTTTATATATTTGACTGGGTAACACCTGCAATTGGATACGCCCATTCAAGTTTTTTGCTGCTTGCGCAGCATTTATGATCATATTACAGGACAACTGGCCGGGAACAGTAGAAAAAATATGTTGATTTTGTAAACCTCTAAGCCGCAATTCACCCTGAACATTCATCAGCGGTTGCCAATCTATTTTTAATTTAGCTGGTAGCAGTTTCGCCCCGAGTATGTTTCCCGTGTAATCAAATTGTAGGCCGGTATTACTACCTTCAATATTCCCTTGAATGCCACCAAATTTTGGAGATCCATTTATCGCAATTGCACCAATATAATGATTAAAATTCCCATGCAGGTGTATTTTCAATGATAAAAGACCTGCTGATACAGACTTTGGTACGTCTTTTACCGCGATGTTGCTCTGTTTTCCATATATGGTGAAGTCACCAGCGCTATTCTCTGGAAGGTCTATTTTCCAGAATCCTGTGGTGGTTGTACTGAGAGATGGATTTTTCAACTCCAAAGATGTTAGCTCAATTTGGTGCGGAGCAATCCGAATCAGGCTGCTGATGCTACTCAGTGAATTTTTCTGGTTAAGTATTAGCTTAATTGGTCCACCAAATGTATTGGTGCTTAAACCATGCCACGCCGCACTCCAACGGAGGCTAGTATGCGCAGGAGAGGACTCAATCCAGTCCCCCGTGGTGGTGAGACTGCGTTTTTCCATTTGGACTTGCGCAGAAAATTTCAACTGGCCAGTGGAAAGATCTGATAAAAGTTCGTTAATATGGATATTCCCATGATTCCATGAGATATTTTTAAGAGTGCTACTCGTTAATCTAAACGTATTTTTCTGTCCTTGCCACACCTGTAATTTTTCAATAGTAGTTGGCCCAACATGTATTGCGATGAATCGTGACCACAGCGGTACAGCTGGCCAAGCAAGATTCAGGTTACTTGGTTTTGAGGAAGATTTTGGTAAATATAGTTGACCATTAATAATTTTAAGGTCTACAACGTCAAGCTCTCCCCATAATAAATGACTAGGATGCAATACCCATTGCAAGTTCTGAGCAGTAAAGCGGGAAGATCTACTGGACCAGTTCAACTCTGATATTCTTAAACCATCCATTAAAGTTCCACTGATTTTTTTTGCACTTAAATGTGGAACTTGGGCCAATGCCCAGCGTGCACCGTTGTTGGTATTCAATAACCAAAATAGTCCAGAAAAAATAATCCCTAAAGTACAGATAAAAATCAAAATAGCCAGGTTTCTGAAGCGCATCACAGGCTAAATCCCACTGAAAAAGCAATTCGTACAGCCGGAGCCTTAGGATTCACTAAAGGATGTGCCAAATCAAAACGAATAGGCCCGACTGGAGAATACCAGCGGAACCCAATTCCTACATCCTGAAGTACATGCACATTCGAGAAGCTGTTAAAAGCATTACCCGCATCATAAAAAGCAACAACTGCCCAATTTTTGCTGACAAAGCGTTGAATATTGAAGCCAGCGACAGCCAGTAATCTACCACCTTCCACTGCTCCATCGCTATCTACCGGACCCTGTGACTGAAAGGCGTAACCAGGAAGACTGTTTTGTCCACCTGCAAAAAAACGCAAGTTGGGCGGTAAATCACTAATGGAGCCATTCAACCACATCGCACCCACTTTGGCTCTTGTACCTATGACCCATTGCCGATTAATTCGTACATTCCAGCTGCCACGGGCACTGAATCTTACAAAATTAGCGGTGCTCCCCCATACTTTACTGGCGCCCTCGGCGCGAGCCGTCAGCGAGTAACCGGATATAGGCCGTAATATATTGCGGAAATCCTGGATCGTATATTGTAGGGAAGGGTAAATATAAAAACTGTTATTCACTTCATCTGCGACCGTATAGTTAGCTTGCTCAAAATTAACCAGAGCTTCCAGAGAGGTGGTTTTATTGCGGCTATTATCATCGCGCAATGACCACTGTCGCCCAACACTTGCCAGCATCTCATTACTATCGTAAGCAGTGAGCGTTTGATTCTGATAACTGGCTTGTGCAATATATTCGGATCCTATATTTTTTCCGATAGGCCACTTATAAAGTATGCTGACGTTTCGGTTAAGCTGCGCCGCCAAAATAGAGACGCGCACATGCTGAGCTTCATCAAAAGCATTGTAATTATCATAAATCAATGCTGCATTAGGGCCAATATCTGTACTATAACCAGCACCAACCTTAATATGTTGTGCTGGCATACTTTTCAAATTAATGCTGACAGGAACGCGATTGTTTTTTTCTGCATTCAACTCGCCCTGAACCGAGATATCTGAAAAACGATCCGCGTTACGTAAATTACTTTGGGTAACCGCCAAGGCTGCCGGTGCGTACCAGTCTCCTTCTTTAAAAGAAACATAACGCTCAACAAACCATCGAGGATAATGCTCTGCACCATGAACAGTGATAGAACCAAAACGAAAACGAGGTCCGGTATTTAACCATAGATAAATATCCGACCAAAATTCTTTTTTATCAATTAATATTTCATGGCGTGTATATTCTGCTTTGGCGTAGCCTTGTCTATTTAATGCCTCCAGCGCTTTACCTTTCCACTCTTCATAATCGATTTGATTAAGCACAGCCCCATCTTTTATTGGAAAAGCCTTGTAAAGATGGATTATGGATGGGGTATTACTGCCTGTTCCGGATTTTTGGAGGTCAATTTTACGAACAATAATTGGCTTACCCAGTGAAATTGAAAATTGCAACAGATAATTTTTTGGACTGATAATTTTTTTACTGATTTTCCATGTTGCGTCGTAGTATCCATAGGCCTGTAATGCATCTTTGAGCCGAAGGTTGGCAGACATTTCTGTTTCTTCAAGGCGGTCCGCCTTGTCGTCAATGGTCACGGGGGGTAAGGCTTTGTTCAGCTTTTCTGCCATGGAAGTAGGAACATCCTCAAAGCCAAAATGAACCACGTCCGCCAGAGCCGGGAACGAAAAAAATCCCAGCAACAAGACAATTGCCCCCCTGGATCTTGACGAGGCACGACTTTTAGCTTTTGAATAACGCTTTGTTCTTGAATTTGTTTTTTTCAGAAGCCCCCCTGCATCTCCATGTGCTGAACTTACCTTGTCGATCTTAATGATTCTAACATGATTTTCGGCAAATGCAGGGGAGCGCGAACAAGCTCTGAAGGAAACTATTTCTCTCTATCGAAAGGAGAGGTATTTTGGTGGATTTCCCGATACTGGGTGACCACAATGTCCTGATTGGTGCTTTTACGCATTTTCCGTTTTTGCCACCAGAGGAAAATCATGCCGCTTGCACCTAAGATCGCCACCGCAATAAATGCGAAAATGGCGAAAAAAAACAAACCAATCAATAAGACCATGCCGACCATGACGGTCAGCAAACGCACCCACCAAGGTGCCCGATTGCCGGAAAAAGAGTAGTGTGTCATCGCGCTCCCTCTGAAATTACTCTGTTACTTTGTGTGACCATGATCCCCGTTTGAAGTTCATTTCATAATTTAACATAATAAACATTATGCGAACCAAAATATCAAACATACACCAGCCATACACGTCTTCCATCCAGATAGACAAAAGCCTTTTGTCCAAATTGACGAGCAAGCTTGACTGCCGCTGACTCATTCATAGTAAACACCATCAGACTTTCCTCCCACCACGCATCAACACCGCAACAGGATCGTAAAAATCGATAACCGTTTGCATCCAACAACCTGACCAAACGACGTTGTCTTATTCTGTTTTGCCATGGACGCAATGGCTCTGACTGGGGATTCCAGGCCGTAATAATTGCGGCACGCACTCCATAAGCCGGGCCACCGATATGGAGGTTAAGCTGACCGGGAATCAGATAATGACTGTTTCGGTAGACCGAATCCAAAGCATCTGCGGCGAGTTTATGAGTCTCTTGAAGGCGATAATTGGCTTTTCCCCAGAATGATGTCCCGCACGACTTGGTCCACCCGGGCTCTGGCCTCAGCGTCCGTGCCCTGGAAATGATCGACCATAATCGCAAAGACATAAGCTTCCCCTGACTTATTGCGGAGTAATCCGGCGAGCGTGACTGCATTGCGTAAAGTTCCTGTCTTGGCTCTTATGGTGCCTTTTGGCAGATCAAGAAAACGATGCCTTAAGGTGCCATCTACTGCCGCAACGGGCAAAGAATCACGCCAGATCTTGCCCCAGGATTGCTGATAAGAATACGCCAATGCTGACACTAACTCTTTGGCACTAAGGCGATCTAGCCGCGATAAACCGGAACCATCCACGAGTTGAGAAGACCCATTGTTCAGTATGCCTGATTGTAGTAACCAGTTATGTAATCCCTGCATGGCAGAGGCACGACTGCCATCACCTCCTCGACGCAAATCCGCATCTCTCAGTAAAACCTCTACATGCGTATTTTCACTGACTTTGTTGGCTACTGTTATCTCTTCTGCAAGGGATGGTGACACTCTTTCGGCAAGAACCGTAGTGCCTGGATATCTGCTACGCCAAGCACCTGGAGACCTTGGGCGACGATCAACGCTGATTGTCGGTCCAACCACTATCCCCTCCTCTTCTGCAGCTTGCCGCAGGGCTAAAGCTGCAAAATAAGGTGGATCGGGTTGAGCCAACAATGCAGAAAAATTTCCAGTGTTGGCACGTACGCTACCAATAAGCTGATATTGGTTTCCGGATTGAATGAGCTGGACAGGTCGTTCTTCTCCGTGTTGACCAACGGTTTGCACCTTGTTAATGATGACATTCAGTGGATCAGGCGTAATTTTTACGGTGGCGAGTCTACCCGCCCGGCGTGCGGGAAGCAGCTCAACACTGACCATGGCGTCGTTGAACATCAATGCGCTGACCGGTGCTCCAAACCAGAAACGCTGATCATCTGCTGTCCAACCTGGTATATGGTGATCTTCTGGAAACTTTCCAGCATCCACGACCATACCGTCGGGAGCATAACGAACGCCCCGTGCGTAGAGACTTTTGGCGATGCTCCGCATCGGCAGCATAGGATCACCGCGCTCGGTTTTTTTGACAAACGGAAAATGACGACTGGAAATGTCAGGATCTCCATCACCCAGCACAATCAGTGGTCCAATTACTGTGCCGGTCGATTCAACTGTTCCTAAAACCAGAGTATGTTGTCTGGCCTCCGCCCCTAATACCTGCAAAATATAGGCTGTGGTCAACAACTTGGCCGTCGATGCAGGCAATTGACTATGCGTAGCTTCCTGATTCAGCAAAAGGTGGGCATCATGAATGCTGCGCAGTGCAATACTCCAATGCTCGCCATTGGCGCTGGACTCATTATTTCCATTAGTTTCCGCCTGACTGACTCCGCACAGTCCCAGCATCCCCAAAAATAAACCTAAACTAATCATGTCTAACAACCAGTCTGATGTTTTTTCCTTCAACCCATTAAGCAACATGTCTAACGCTCCTTTTTGATTATTTTATATTGGGGATTTCTTGTCCTGATAGAGCTTGTCCGGCATCCCTATTGCCAGTAAAAGGCTGGGGATCGCGGCCACAAATGCCAAAAGAAAAAATTCGACGAATCCAACTTTTGCTGCAAGAAAACCACTAAAACCTCCTACTACGGTGGCCGCCACAGACATCAAAGCCGAACCGATGGCAAAATGGGTGGCTTGATAATTTTCCTTACAGCGTTGCATTAAAAAAACCATAAGTACAGCCGTACCCAATCCGGCTGAACCTTGTTCAAAGGCAATGGTGACGCCCACCCACCAGATAGATGGATCTGCCCAGGCCAGCCAGGCATAGGCTGGTATGGCCAGAGACTGAATTAAGGTAAGCGGAAAAAGGGCCCTTTTTAAACCCCAACGCGAAATAATGAGACCACCCAGTAATGCCCCTCCAATACCAGTCACCGTACCGACACTGCCAGTGAGAATTCCGCGCGCAATTAATCCGTAACCCAGATGGTTCAGGAAAGGGGTAACCATGGCGAACATCATGGCATCCCCGGCTCTAAACAAGAGAATGAAGGCCAAAGCCCAAACAATGCCAGGCTGCGCCAAATAGGTTTGAAAAGCTTCACGTACTGCTGCCCAACGATGACCTTGATGTTGCGTATTGGCGGGAGGCGGCTCTGGCAGTATCCATTTATGAAAAGCAGCCAGTCCCCACATCATGAATGCAGCAGTCAAAAAACAGACTGTCCATGATATCCATCCCGCTAAAATGACGAGTGCGCCATTTCCTACGAGCATCGCCACCCGATAAGCGGCCACCCTAAGCCCGGAAAAACCTGCCTGATCAGCCGTATCAAGGGTCTGAATATAATAACCATCGACGGACATATCATGTGTTGCTGACATAAAAGCCATCAGAATAAAAATTTTTGCGGCCAGATCCAGATTAAGATGCTGTGCGGGCCATATCAGCAAGGCGGCTACAGCCCCTAAAATCAACTCCATGACTACCAGCCAGCGTTTTTTATTCCCGAATAAATCAATGACCGGACTCCAGAATAGTTTCAGATTCCAGGGCAGTCCAAAAAATGAGAGCAAGCCAATAACCTGAAGACTGGCACCAGCATAAGTAAAAAACTGCACAGAAACCTGTTGCACCAAAGAATAGGGCAGTCCTTCGGCATAGTAAGTACTGGCAATCCAGGATAGTTTTTTAAATTTTATAGCCACAGCATTTTCCATATAAAAAACCCCCGCTGGGCGGGGGTTTTAACGGGCCTGAAAAATGTCAGGCTGATTTCGGCGGAGCAATAGGCTTTTGCGCTAGTACCCAGGCAGCCAACTCTTTAGCCTGAGCCGGTGTCACGCTTTGTGCTGGCATCGGCATTCCACCCCATACACCCGATACACCGTGTTCAATGGCATGACTCAGGGTGTCAACCGCCTTGGGATTACCCTTGTATTTATAGGCAACCCAAGCAAAAGCCGGCCCAACAACCTTGGCTTCCACCTGATGACAGGCAAAACAGCCCTTGGCTTCTGCCAAGGATTTTGCTTTAGCCATCTGATCCGTATTCATAGTAGCCGCTGATGCAGCCACTTTCACAAAGTGCCCGCTCCCTCCCTGCACATCAAAACTGGATGGCGAGGTGGTAGATCCAGTGCTGTCATCACTTTGGGTAGATCCAGAACCCTGGTCACTACTCATGGCCGAACTGGTAGCAGAGCTATCACTGGGCGCGGTGGTGGACTCTTCCTTCTTGGCACAGGCAGCAGCGAGAGTTACCACGCTGGCGAGTACCAGAAGACGCATGACTGGGTTGATATTACGTACGTTCATCATAAATACGCCTCCTCCATTTTCTGGTTATGGACTACCCTTGTAACAACTTAGTCTGTAGAGGCTCCGGAGCTGTCGCTGGCAGCCGTATCCGAAGAATCGGCACTGCTGGTGTCAGCCGCAGCACTGCTGTCGGGCGCAGCTGATTCCATAGGCGCAGCGGCAGCACTGGTGTCAGCGCTGGTCGTGCTTGCCGGAGCAGCAGATTCCGTCGTGGTGGTCGCACTACTATCCGCTGCAGCAGTGGTGTCTTCTTTCTTGGCGCAGGCAGATGCCAGAGCAATGGCGCCAGCAACCAGAACAATACGGGCAATAGGTTTGATCTTAGCGATATCCAACATTTCTTTCACTCTCCTAATAGTTAATACAGGATGACAGCTTCAGTTACACATCATTTATAGCGCAAATGACCGCACCATGTTAGCACTAATTTTTCCCATGCCAAATACCGGTACCGCCCGCTGGGCGGGTAGCGAGCTCCAAGACTGGCTCGCCCGGATACTCAAAAACACTTGGTGATCGCGGTTTGTTATGTATAATGATGTACTATTATATTTATATAGGAGCGACTCCAATGGAAGCAGATCCGAAAAAGCTATATGATGCATTGAAATCGCTGAAAATTCAGACAGTTCGTCAAGCTATTCGGCCGGAATGCTATCAGCGTGATATCAGTAAGGCTTTGTTCAGTTATGCTTTTGACGCTGTGCTTTATCTAGCGGCGATTACCGGCATATTGCTGATTCATCATTGGTGGGCTCAGTTGCTGCTCGGTCTGGTGGCGGGATCTGCGGTTGCCTTCATGTTTGTCTGGGCCCACGATGCCGCACATGGCGCCTTGTTCGAAAATCGGCACCTGGCCGAAGTCTTGGGCACGCTGTTCATGTTGCCTTCCTTCAACATGTATCGCCTATGGGCTTTTGGACATAATCGCGTGCATCATGGGTTTACCAGTCTGAGCCCCATTGACTGGATCTGGAAACCATTAACCCCCCAGGAATATCGCCAAAAAAGCATCTTTCAAAAATGGATATATCGTCTGGAGCGGAGCCCCTATACCTGCGCTTTGCATTATCTGCTGCGCGTATGGTGGCCCGGAATGGTGCGTTTCAAGGCAGACCAGAAAAACAGACGCGCTTTTACCTTAAGTAAAATCATGACTGCACTGTTTTTCCTGGCGTTTTCGGCATTCTCCTGGTGGGCGGCAGGTCCGCTGGGTTTTATCGCAGCGGTGCTGCTCCCCTTTCTGGTTTTCAATTACTACATTGCCCTTTTTGTTTATCTGCATCACACGCATCCTGACATTCCCTTTTTTATGGAAAAAGAAGAATGGAGTCAGAGTGTTGGCCAACTATATTGCAGTACGGTCGTGCGTTGTTCAAAAATCAGCGAAATGCTTATTCATAACATCCTGATTCATGCGCCGCATCATGTAGATCCGCGTATCCCCTATTATCATCTTGAAGCAGCTTATGAAGACCTGCGCTCGGCCTATGGTATCTACCTACATGAAATACGCTTTAGTTTTAGATCCGTGCGCCGGATATTCAGCACCTGCAAACTCTATGATTATGACGCAAAGCAATGGATGAGCTTCCGTTCCGGACGCAGCTGGATTGAACAAAAGACCTCTGAGATCAGTGCCTCAACCGGTGCCGGTGTTTATCCCGGAAAAACAGCTTACTGATTATTCGTCGTCTGCATAGACGTTCTGCTTTGCATGCAAATTATCCGTAGCGGTGTTAAGAGCCTGAAGATGCAAAATCTTCAGGAGCCGCATGACGATCGGGTAAAGAAGAACAGCAGATACTGCCAGATAGACAATGCCCGAGTACAAAGCGAAGGCACTGGCAAACAGTTTTGCGGCTGTCCCATGCAGACTGGACACCGGACCCATGCCACTGAGAATCATGCTGGCATTGAGCAGGCTGTTGATCCAATTGATTTTCCCAAGAAAATGGTAACCCAGGATACCGACCCCCAAAGAGATGGTCATAAAACCCAAACCAATGGCGGTGTAGCGGAGCTGGTGCCAAATAAACTCCGTTCGACTGCGCAGACGGATGCTTTGCAGATGAAGTGGTTTATACCTATTGGGCATTGCCATAATACCGACGGTACCAGTCCACAAATTGCTGCAATCCTGCACGCAAGGGCGTGTCCGGAGCGAAAGCGACGGCCTCCTGAAGCGCAGAGACATCCGCGTAAGTAGCCACCACATCGCCATCCTGCATGGGCAGCCATTCGATTTCTGCTTTTTTATCCAGACACTCTTCCAGCGTTTGAATAAAGTCCGTCAGGGCTACTGGTGTATGATTACCGATATTGTGTATCTGAAAAGGCGCGGCACTGGATGCCGGATCCGCAGGCCAGTTTGCCTGTGGACCGGGGATTTTCGGAACAAGACGGGTGATCCCTTCTATAATATCGTCAATATACGTAAAATCCCGCTGCATTTTTCCATGATTGAATACCGGAATTTTTTCACCGGCAAGAATTTTGCGGGTGAAGCTGAAATACGCCATGTCCGGCCTTCCCCAGGGACCATAAACGGTAAAAAAACGCAGACCCGTACAGGGAATGCCATAGAGGTGGGCATAGCTGTGGGCCATCAGCTCACCTGCCCGCTTGGTGGCCGCATAGAGGCTGACTGGATGATCCACCGGATCGTGAACGCTGTAAGGGAGTTGACTATTGGCTCCATATACAGAGCTGGAAGACGCAAAAAGCAGATGCCCGACTTTTTGTGCCCGACATCCCTCAAGAATGTGCAAGAAACCGGTCACATTACTGTCCACATAACTGTGTGGAGCCTGCAATGAATAACGCACACCAGCCTGAGCGGCCAGATGGATTACCACATCAAAATGCGGTCCCGCAAAAAGTGTTTCCATAGCGGAGCGATCTGCCAGATCGATTTTTTTAAACTGAAAAGCTGGATGACCTTCCAGTTGCGCGAGACGATCTTTTTTGAGGTTAGGATCATAATAGTCGTTAAGATTATCAATCCCCTGCACAATCCATCCATCGGCCAGCAAACGCCGCGCCAGGTGAAACCCAATGAATCCGGCAACGCCGGTGATAAGTACCCGCGTTTCCATTATTGGTCCCGTTCAGCCAGCCAGTCGATGTATCGTTCCACTCCCTGTTCTACAGAGAGAAAGGTTTTGCTATAACCGGCAGCGCGTAATTGGCGAATATCTGCCTGTGTGAAACTTTGATATTTACCATGCAGTGCTTCTGGCATGCTGATATAGCGAATGGTTTGAGATTTTTGCAGGCCGGGTAAATCGTGAGTTTCCTCACCGGCCATGCGCCGCATACTGTTGACTACGGTGACAGCCACATCATTGAAGCTTTGAGCCTGCCCTGTACCCACGTTATAAATACCGCTGCGTGGATGATCCAGAAAGTGCATATTGACGGACACCACGTCATCTACGTGAATAAAATCTCGCCGTTGCTCACCATCCGCATAACCGGCACTACCTGCGAACAGATGCACGTGCCCATCCAGCCGATATTGCCTGTAAAAATGCATCGCCACAGAAGCCATACGGCCCTTATGAAACTCCCGGGGACCATAGACATTGAAGTAGCGAAATCCATGTACCGGGGCTTTCAACTCATTCCACATACGCCGTAAATACTGGTCAAACTGAAACTTGCTGAAACCATAAATATTCAGGGGGGATTCGGCCTGGCGTTCTTCCGTAAAACTCCCGGTCATACCGTAAACAGAAGCACTGGATGCATACAGAAAAGGAATATTGTGCCGTTGACACCAATGCAATAATGCTTTGCTGAAAGCATAATTGTTTTCCATGACATAACGCCCATCCGTAGCCATGGTATCAGAACAGGCGCCTTCATGGAAAACGGCTTCAACGCCTTGCAGCTGATCATTCTGAATCAACTCCAGAAGACGCTCAGCTTCCATGTAGTCGGCAATTTCCAGATCGGTGAGGTTGAGAAACTTGTCTGCGCGGGTCAGGTGGTCGACCACGAGAATGTCTGAAATACCCTTTTGATTCAGTGAATAAACAATATTGGCGCCGATGAATCCAGCTCCGCCCGTGACAATATACATGCGCGATTCTCCTTTTCCGGTTATGATAACAGAAAGTGGGCAGCTGCCGAACATAAGCCCATATCCCTTTCGGGGAGTGCAAACACTCAATCGACCCTACCTATGAAAACCACGCAAGCGCCATGACCAGAATCTGGCGTGTTTGCTGAGGAGACCTATGCACGATCAGGGACTGCTAATCATCATCTTGCTACTCGCTACAGGCGTGATCCTGGTGGGTGTGCTGCGCTTTTTGCAGTTGCCAGCAGTATTTGCTTATCTGCTGACCGGAGTCATTCTCGGGCCGCATGCCCTTGCTGTCGTGCCCGATCTGGCCAGCACCCGTCAACTGGCAGCATTTGGTGTGGTGTTTCTGATGTTCAGCATTGGGCTGGAATTCAGTCTTTCACAATTCATGAGCATGCGGCGACTGATTTTTGGTATGGGCGCTGCCCAGGTTTTGCTTACCAGTGTTATTTTTGTGGGTATTGCTCTGATTATTCCGCTTTCCTGGAAAACCGGCGTGATTCTCGGGGGCATTCTGGCCATGTCATCGACGGCCATGGTAATCCGTGCCCTGGCCGAGAAAATGGAAATGCAGTCCCGTCATGGCCGCATAGCGGTCAGTGTGTTGCTGTTTCAGGATTTGGCCGTGGTTCCCCTGCTGATTCTGATTCCGGCACTGGCAGGGTCCGCCAAAGAGCTTCCTCATGATCTTGCCATGGCCGGTCTGAAAGCGGTGGTGGTGTTATTGGTGTTGCTGGTCATTGGCCGGCCGATAATGCGGCCCTGGTTTCAGTTGATTGCCAACCGCAAATCTACTGAGCTGTTCATGCTCAATGTGTTACTGGTGACCCTGGCGCTGGCGTGGATTACGGAACAGGCCGGGCTTTCTTTGGCTTTGGGCGCATTTGTAGCGGGCATGCTGATTTCCGAAACCGCCTATCGCTATCAGGTGGAAGCTGATATTGCGCCCTTTCGCGATATTCTCCTGGGGCTGTTTTTTGTCACCATCGGGATGTTGGTGGATTTGCCCGCCTGGTGGGCGAATATTGCCTGGGTGCTCATCGTTTTATTGCTGATTGTGTTTCTAAAAGGCTTTCTGGTGTGGGGGCTGAGCCGATTATTCGGTTATGAACCCGGAGTGGCATTACGCTCTGCCATTGTCCTTGCACAAGCGGGAGAATTTGGTTTTGTATTGCTGGCACTGGCCAATCAATACCAATTGTTACCCGCGCATGTGTTGCAGCCGGTGTTGGGCGGTATGTTGTTATCCATGATGTTGGCACCCATTCTGGTAGAACGTAATGGCTGGATTGCGCGCAAATTGGTGGGAAGTTACCGCAATCATCGCGATCAGCAACTCACTGAAATACGCGCCGCTGATCTCAAGGCCCACGTGGTGCTTTGTGGATATGGCCGGGTTGGTCAAAGTGTAGGCCGGGTACTTGAAGAAGAGGCTATCCCGTTTATTGCCCTGGATCTGGATCCGGTGCGGGTCCGTCAGGCGCAGTCTGCAGGAGAGTCCATATTTTATGGGGATGCCAGTCGACGTGACGTTTTGCAGGCGGCGGGGATTTTCTCGGCGCGCGCGGTGGTGATCACCTATGCCAATGTGGCGTCGAGTCAGCGGGTTCTTTCCATAATCAAAGAGCTAAGACCAGAATTACCGGTGGTGGTCCGTGCTCATGACGACAGCCAACTGGAAAAATTGGAAGCCGCCGGAGCCGATGAAGTAGTGCCGGAGGTAAACGAAGGAGCATTGATGCTCGCTTCTCAGACCTTATTACTCATCGGTTTCCCCATCAGCACCGTATTACGTCGGGTCCGACGTTTTCGTCAGGAGCGCTACCAGTTCTTCCGGGGTGCGTTCTGGGGCGGTTCTGAACCCGGCGAAGATCAGGCTTCGGCGCGACTGGCTTCTATCCCTTTGGGTGAAACCGCTTTTGGCTTGCGCCTTAGCCTTCGCGAGTTGAATTTGACCAGTTTTGGCGTGTCTGTGGTGGCCGTGCGGCGGCACGGTATTCGCGGGCGTGATCCAGCTCCGGATACCGTATTGAAATCTGGAGATGTACTGGTTTTATTTGGTAGCCCCGCAGCACTGACCAAAGCCGAACTATATGTTCTTGAGGGTAACACTGCACAGGAAACTGCAGTCACCGCATAACTTTTCAAGCTGGCCAGTAGCCGAATAGTCCAAGAACGCTTTTCTCTATGCTATGTTAAAGTATTATCTGAATATGCGGACCACACAAAAAATTTGAGAGTGATTTATGAATAATGCCATTGATTCCAGTCTGTCCGAAAACCGCCTTTTCGCAGTACCCGCAGATTTTGCTGACCAGGCAAACCTGACGGCAGAAGATTTTGCAGAACTCCAGCAAAAAGCAGCACACGATCCTCAGCAATTTTGGGCTGATCTGGCGCGTCAGCATCTGGACTGGGACACGGAGTTCAAAACGGTACTGGACTCCAGCGACGCGCCGTTTTATCGCTGGTTCAGCGACGGCAAGCTCAATGTGGCCCATAACTGCCTGGATCGTCATCTGCATGGGGCACAGCGCCATAAAGCGGCACTGATTTGGGAGGGTGAAGTCGGAGAGGTCCGCACCCTCACCTTTGCGCAACTGCACCGGGAAGTCTGCATATTTGCCAATGCGCTCACCCATCAGGGTGTCAAAAAAGGCGATCGGATCGCCATTTACATGCCCATGGTCCCGGAGGCCGTTGTGGCCATGCTGGCCTGCGCCCGTCTTGGTGCCATTCATACGGTAGTATTTGGCGGCTTTTCTGCTGAGGCGCTTAAAGATCGCCTTGAAGATACGGCCGCTGTGATGCTCATTACCGCAGATGGAGCCTGGCGTGGCGGCAAAAAAGTGCCGCTCAAGCAGCATGCCGATCAGGCATTACTGCGTGAACACGAACATTCCGTGAAACGGGTCATTGTCCTGCGCCGAACCGGTGCGGACATCGACATGCAGGAAGGGCGCGACATCTGGTGGGAGGAAGCCATTGCCAGACAAAGTGCTGTCTGTCCCGCCCTGCCCATGGCTGCAGAAGATCCGCTGTTTATTCTCTATACCTCCGGTAGTACGGGCAAACCCAAGGGCGTTTTTCACAGCAGCGCCGGTTATTTGCTCTGGACTATGCTGACCACCCGCTGGGCTTTTGATCTGAAGCCTGAAGATGTGTACTGGTGCACGGCAGATGTCGGCTGGATTACCGGACACAGTTATGTGGTGTATGGCCCCCTCGCCAATGGCGCAACCATTTTCATGTACGAAGGCGCGCCCATGTATCCCCAGCCCGACCGTTTCTGGGAAATGATCGCCAGCCATGGAATCAGCGTACTATACACGGCGCCTACGGCTGTTCGGGCTTTCATGAAAATGGGCGATGAATGGCCGGCCAGACATGATTTGTCAAGCTTGCGCCTGCTGGGTACCGTCGGCGAACCGATGAACCCTGAAGCGTGGATGTGGTATTCCCAGCAAATTGGTGCGGGACGCTGCCCCATTGTCGATACCTGGTGGCAAACTGAAACCGGCGGCCACATGATCGCGCCACTTCCCGGCGTCACCGCCAACAAACCCGGCTCCTGCGCCCTCCCCTTACCCGGCATCAGTGCCCTGATTGTGGATGACCAGGGAGATCCGGTTGATGCTCCCGACGCTGGGGGTTACCTGGTAATTGATCAACCCTGGCCGGGCATGTTGCGTGGAGTCTGGGGGAATCCGGAGCGTTACATTGAAAGTTATTGGGCCAAATTCAATAACCGCTACTATGTAGCCGGTGACAGCGCCCGTAGGGATCAGGACGGTTATTATTGGGTCATGGGCCGCATTGACGATGTGCTCAATGTTTCTGGACATCGCCTGGGCACGGCCGAAATAGAATCGGCCCTGGTCGCCCATCCGGCGGTAGCAGAAGCTGCTGTGGTAGGGATTCCCCATGAAATCAAGGGAGAAGCTGTTTGTGCTTTTGTTATACTGAAACATCAACATCAAGGGGATGACCGGGATGAACTCGGTGCGGCATTACGGGTGCAGGTCACTGAACTGATTGGCGCTATTGCCCGGCCGGATGATATTCGTTTTACCGACGCCCTGCCCAAGACCCGCTCGGGAAAAATCATGCGCCGATTGTTACGCTCTATTGCCCGGGGCGAGGATGTAACGCAGGACATCAGCACCCTGGAAGATGCCGGCACCCTGCAGCAACTGGGTGCTCAGGACAAACGCTGAGTTCTGCGTAAGCCTGAACACGGCGGTGGGCCGGGAAGCTTTGCAGCGACTTTGGCCCGCCCGTTTAATAGCTTTCGCAGGAATGATGTTACTGGGTTGATCACTGCTTTTTTTTATTACTTTTTGTAGTGGTTGAAATTCCAATAATTACGCCAATAGAAACAAGACCAAGAAAAAGCAAAACATTTTCTTGGCGGTCATAATGATGAAATATTTGCGGAGAAAAAAGCAAAATCAACGCTAACATGATAAAGCAAATACCAGCTACAACAATTTTTTTACCGCCGACATGATTGATAGTATACCATGACTCTTCACTTTCCAGTGCTTTGGGAATACGGATGCCATAAAATGGGTTGGGAGGAATTTTATTCCAATACAAAGGTAGTCCGACTCCAATAGAAAGGACGCCAAGAAGAAATAGTAACACCGAGGGTAATATGTTGTGCAGATCATTAAACATGAGTGAAATTCCCAGTAGCAAGCTTAATTCTCTAAGTAACTGATAACACTTTTAATCATGGCTGGATCCAGACGTCGACCGGGAGGCGCAGGGTGCAATATGTCGCTACTGCTCACCGTAGTAAGGTCATGACTCATTTTGCTTATGTATGACAGTGTAGCATATTCTGGGTTGGCATCCTGTAAGCGTTTCCCATTCCACGGAAGTACCTGCACATCTCTGTCCCCTTGAATTATTAGAGTCGGAATATTTATTCCTGTGATGAGATGCTCTGGATTCGCTAAAAATTCGCTTTTAAACAATGCTAGGAAACCAGGTTGCGTAAAAATTTCAGCTAATGGGAACTGCCTTAAAAATTCATTATTGAAGTGTATTGTATCACCTTTGGCTTTTTGAATGTGGTTCGCCATAATAGCAACATTTTTATTTATTTGATGAATTATCGAAGTGTTTTCACCTCTTAACATTGCTTGATAAGCCATTTGTGATGAAAGAACTTTACGAAGAGGTGCTCCTGGACATTCCAATAACACCATCTTCTGTGGGTCGATTAAACCATAATGCACTGCGTACAAGGCAACTAACCCTCCTTCAGAGTGCCCCATCAACACCATTGGTAACCGATTTAAACCACTTTGCTTTTCCATAAGAGAGAACCATGCAGCGGCATCGCTAACATAGATTCGCAAGGTTAGTGCAGGAGGATTTAACCCAACAGCAGGACTAATGCTTGCTTTATTATAACGCAACATGGCGTAACCATTTTCCGCAAAGTCGTAGGCTAACTGCTTATAAATATAATCATGCAATCCTAGTGGATTGTTACCGTCCATATTAGTTGGACCACTACCTCCAATAAGGAGGATGGCACCATATATTGGTCCGAAACGGGGAATTGTCAATACACCCGCCATGTCGCGACCCATTGAGGTTAAGTGCAAATGTATAGATTTTACATTGCGAGAGCGCGAGGAAAAAAAGGAAGTTAAGAGATTTTCCTGAGTATCTATTTTCTGAGCAAAAGGCGCCAGACCAGCACGCATAATGGATACGTTGCCTTGTATCAAACCAAGGAGCTTATGGCGATGGGGAGTGCACCATAATGTTTCCACAACAACTGGCTTTCCTCCTTTGTTGAGGGTCAGACGCACTGCTAATGCCGTGATATTTTGCTTGCCATATAACCACTGCTGCCGCTTCCCAGATTGGAGAACTGCATCTAACCAGAGATTTTTTAATGGGAAGAACACGGTTTCATGCGTGCTTTTGCCTTTCAGTCCATAGAGCATTGCTTGAAGCCCGTTCACTAAATTATCCCCAATCATATATACTTTTGGTGATGTTGACGTGATATGGTAGTTAAGTTCTTTTGTTTGCCCATTCATTTGGAGCTTTCCAGATATATTGCGCTTCTGTACTATTAATTGTAGCCGATAGGCTCCTTGTCCATGTTCAGCACTACCCTCTGAAGCATAATATATGGTGCTTCCGTCATGGCGGGTTCGGATATTACTGTGCAGATGTGCAAGAATGAGTAAACCCTGTTTGATTGTCGTATTTGCATTGATTTCCCAACCGCTGATGAGCCGCTTTTGGACAAGCACCTCAGCCCCCCGGACTGAATCAGGGCCATGCAGTTGGAAGCTCCAGTGATTCGAAGTTTCGGCCTGTGCAGCGGTGGATATCAATACACAAAATATGAAAAGTGCAATCCAAGATGCGGTAGGTTTTAACATTAGGTAGACCCCTACATTCGATCGAACGAATAGCCTTCTTATGAAATAGTTGCGTCAGGGCGTCATCTCCGGAGGTTCCGCTTCATTCTTCTTCGCGACCAGATAGGAGTAGCCAATCAGAAAAATTATAAAAATTGCGAGAACGATTTGTGGAACCCATAAAGGTAACACTCTGACTCCCTCTCCGATGAACGTGAGTCCGGACATGGCTAAAAACCAGGCACCAAGACGGTGAGTTTTGTACCACGCTGTATCGTTGGAAAGGGTCCATGGAGTTCGTATACCCACGAAAAAATTCTTGCGAAGTTTTCCCATAAAGTTGCTTAATCCAATGAATAAAACTCCAATAATAGTCGGAATGACCTGTGCCAGATTGACTGAAAATCCTGACGCCTTGAGCAAGACTATGATTTCAACCAAGAGCGTGCAACCCAGGATCATCGTGACCATTATCTGCCAGGTTTTAATGAAGCTGTCCATGCGGGAGCCGCGAGGGGAGATGAATGGTAGTGAGGACAAGAGAACCCACAAAAACGTAATAGTCAAAGGCCCCCAGAGAGCTCCCCACGGTTTCTCCATCGTGCCATTTATATGGTCAGAACTATTCCAATGAATCGACACGGAGTCTGGCAACTGATTGTAAAATATAAGGACTAATCCCCAACTTGCGAACACAAAAATGACATTGGCAAACGAAAGTGACGGAAATTTCATCTGGACTCTCCTGAGGTGATGGCCGTCTCACCGGATGTGATTTCCAATAACTCTATGATCAGTCGGTACAAATCTTCAGTGATTGATGTATTTAGAAAGTAAAAAATCTGTTGTCCCCGACGTTCTGTGCGCACGAGATCGGCGGACCTGAGGATTGAGAGGTGGTGAGATAGCGATGCCAGGGAAAAAGTAAAATGCCGGGCCAGATCTCCAACCGAAAGAGGTTCCTTCTCAAGAATTCTGAGAATCTGCCTGCGGCTAGGGTCAGCTAAAGCCTGAAAGAGAGGTTGAGCGTTCATACTTAAAAGATTATCTAAATATCTAATAACAATCAAACGTTCTATCATCATGGTTCACAAAAAAGTTTTTATGAAATAAAACAATATATTGGCGAATCAATATAAATCACAAGATTGATATAATATTTTAACATTATGATATTAAAAAGGTTTCATGATATGCAGCTTGCCGGTTACTCTGCCACTATATGATTGAGCATCTGAGTGAATGATTTGTGAAGGAATTGACGGCGGTTGGCCATAGTCCCAGAAAATGGTTGAAGAAGGCTTCGGCTGTAATCATTTTGCGGACATCAGAGAAGCCATGACTTGTCTGTGCAAGCTACAGTCACGAGACCCCGCTGACCTGCTTGCCTTTGAGTCTGGACTGAATCAACTTTGTCGCCACTGGGGTGGTTTAGTTGGCCGAGCAGCAATTGCACCTGCTCGACCACCATAACGTTGGAGCAAAAAGCTTCCCGGCCCACCGCCGTATTCAGAATAAATCAGTGCAGACGACGCGGGGTGAAGGTAAAATTGTCACCTTCAAGCATCACTTCAATGATTTCACCCGGACTGAAATCCCCGCGCAGTAAACGCTGGGCAAGCGGGTTTTCAATTTCCCGCTGAATGACCCGTTTCAGGGGACGTGCTCCATAAACCGGGTCATATCCCACTTCAGCAAGACGGTCCAATGCCCCCTCACTTAACAACAAATCCATATCCCGCTCTTTCAGGCGCGCCCGCAATGCGCCCATCTGGAGACTGGTGATTTCCCGCAGTTGCACGGCTGTCAGCGGATGGAAAATGACCATCTCATCAATACGATTCAGGAATTCCGGACGGAAATGATCCTGAACCACGTCCATGACGGCGACGCGCATAGCGTCATAATTACCACTGCGACTGAACTCCTGAATCCGGTCCGAACCGAGATTGGAAGTCATGACAATGACCGTATTCCGAAAATCTACTGTGCGACCCTGCCCATCCGTCAAGCGACCATCATCGAGCACCTGCAAAAGGACATTGAACACATCGGCATGGGCTTTTTCCACCTCGTCCAGCAGAACAACCGAGTAGGGTTTACGCCGCACCGCTTCGGTCAAATAGCCGCCTTCTTCATAGCCGACATATCCGGGCGGGGCACCAATCAAGCGCGCTACCGAGTGCTTCTCCATAAATTCACTCATATCAATGCGGACCAGTAGATCTTCACTGTCGAACAGGAATTCTGCCAATGCCTTGGTCAATTCGGTTTTACCCACCCCAGTGGGGCCAAGAAACAAAAAGGAACCGTTGGGTCGACGCGGGTCAGAAAGTCCTGCACGCGAACGGCGAATGGCATTGGCAACTGCAGCCACTGCCTCGCTTTGCCCCACTACCCGCGCCTGCAGGCGTTCTTCCATTTTCAACAGCTTTTCTTTTTCGCCTTCGAGCATTTTCGAGACGGGAATACCTGTCCAGCGGGCCACGACCTCGGCGATTTCTTCTTCACCGACTTCGGTACGCAGCAAAGTCAATTTTGTCTGCTTTGCGCCTTCGCCTTGAGTTTCAGCCGCTTTGATCTGGGCTTCGAGGGCAGGAATGACGCTGTATTGTAATTCTGCCATGCGTTCCAGATCATTGGCGCGACGCGCTGTATCCAGATCCACGCGCTTGCGGTCCAGTTCTTTCTGAATTTGCGAAGTGCCTTCGATGGTCAGTTTTTCACCTTTCCAGACTTCTTCCAGATCCTGATATTTTTTATCCAGATCCTTGATTTGCGACTGTAAAATATCCAGTCTCTTCAGGCTTGCTTCATCTTTTTCTTTTTCCAGTGCGACCCGCTCAATATTCAACTGGATGATTCGGCGTTCCAGTTCATCCAGTTCCTGAGGTTTGGAATCAATTTCCATTTTGATACGCGATGCTGCTTCATCCATCAGATCAATAGCTTTATCGGGAAGGTTTCGATCTGGAATATAGCGGTGCGATAACTGGGCAGCCGCCACCAACGCCGGATCGGTAATGCGTACCCCATGATGGGCCTCATAACGCTCCTTGAGGCCCCGCAAAATGGCAATACTGTCTTCGACACTGGGCTCATCCACCAGCACCCGCTGGAAGCGACGTTCCAGAGCCGCATCTTTTTCGATGTATTTGCGATATTCATCCAGGGTAGTGGCGCCAATACAGTGCAGTTCACCCCGCGCCAACGCCGGTTTGAGCATATTGCCCGCATCCATGGAACCTTCCGCCTTACCAGCCCCTACCAGAGTATGAATTTCATCAATGAAAAGAATGATTTTCCCTTCACTTTTTTCAAGATCTGTTAAAAGGGCCTTCAGACGTTCTTCAAATTCACCCCGAAACTTGGCGCCGGCAATCAAGGCTCCCAGATCCAGGCCCAAAAGGCGCTTGTCGCGCAGGGATTCCGGTACTTCGCCATTGACCATACGCAAAGCCAGACCCTCAACAATGGCCGTTTTGCCGACGCCCGGCTCACCAATCAACACCGGATTATTCTTGCTGCGTCGCAACAATACCTGAATGGTGCGGCGGATTTCATCGTCGCGCCCAATGACCGGATCCAGCTTGCCCTGTCTAGCTCTTTCGGTGTAATCAGTGGTGTATTTTTCCAGCGCCTGACGTTGTTCTTCAGCATTGGCATCGTTGATTTTTTCGCCACCATGAAGATCATGGACGGCCTGTTCAAGATCCTTGCTGGTGGCTCCTGCAGCTTTGAGCAAGCGTCCGGCCTCGCCCTTGTCGTCCAGCAGGGCGAGCAGAAAATGCTCGGTAGAAATGAAGCTGTCTCCGCGTTTCTGACTGATTTTATCGGCCAGATTGAACATATTGTTCAAGTCACGACTCACCTGTACTTCGCCGGGCTGACCATGTACTTTGGGCATGCCTTCCAATGCGCGACTCAGCTGATTGCGCAGGGCATCCACCTGCACACCAGCTTTGGCAAGTACCGGACGGGCAATTCCCCCCTCCTGATCCAGAAAAGCGATCAAAAAATGAATGGGTTCAATTTGTTGATGATCCTGAGCGAGAGCAAGGCTTTGGGCATCCTGAAAGGCCTGTTGAAATTTGGTGGTCAATTTATCAGTGCGCATGGTAATGCTCCATGGAATAAACGTTGACCATCACATGGGATCAGCTGGTCTTTTTTTCAAGGGTAGGGGATCCCCGCAATCCTTTAATCAGAAAAACACTGGCCAGCAAGGCCACCAGACCGGCCCCGGCAAAAGTCAGCTGCCCACCCCATTGGGCCCAGGACCAGCCTGCGGCAAGGGCACCCAAGCCGCCGCCCAGTCCATAAACCATACTGGCATAAAGCGCCATGCCCCGGGCCCGCAAGGCTCCGGGAAAACGCTCAGATACCCAGTGTACAGCGGCCAGATGAAAAGCTGCATAACTGGCTGCATGCAGACTCTGGACAAGCACTATCCAGAGTAAGCCCGGCCACCAGGCAATTACTCCCCAGCGCAGCGCAGTCAGAAAAAAGGCGACGGTAAAAACCAGTGGCACACCAAAGCGACGGATAAAACGATCTCCCCACCAGAAAAAGGCTACTTCGCAAAGCACGGCAAAACTCCAGAGCATGCCGACACTACTACTGCTAAGCCCATGCGCCTCGGCATAAATCGAATAAAATGCATAATATACGCCGTGACTGGCCTGTTCGAGCAGGCCCGCCAACAAAAAAAACCAGAGCCCGGCATCCTGCAAGACCGGACTCATACGCGGACGCAGCTGATGTGACGGATGGGTCGGGATTCCGTAGGGCAAATGACGGCTTACCCACCAGGCAAGCACTAAAAACACGAGGATACCGGGTAAAAATGCGCGCATTCCCCAGTTGCTGATGAACACCCCCATTCCCAGGGACAGGGCAATAAAGCCTAATGAACCCCACAAGCGGATGCGACCATAAGCTGCCGAGCGACGCTGCGCCCAGTCCATCGTAGCCGCATCCACCAATGGCAACGTTGCGGCCCAGAAAAAAGAAAATGCCAGAGTGATAAGCAGAATGACCAGGAAATGACCGTCGCTGAATTCCAGTGCCAGAAACCCGGCAGCGGTGAGCAGAGTCCCCAGCATCACAATCCGGCGGCTCCCCCAGAAGTGGGATAACCAGCCCCAGAGATTGGGCGCCAGAACTTTACTGAATTGTACGGCAGCGGTGAGGATGCCAATGGCCAGTGGAGTTTGGCCCTGCGCATGCAACCAGGGTCCCCAGTAGGGCATGAACGCACCCAAGGCGCAGAAATAAACAAAATAGAAGGCGGCCAGCCAGCCCCCTTCCCGTTCAATGCCCATTATTTATGCAGAAATAGGGGGAAGTGGAGACTGTACGTCTCCATTCTGGGCGCGCTGGCGCATCCAGTGATCCATCAAAGTCAAAGCCAGCATGGCTTCAACAATGGGTACCGCACGAATACCTACACAGGGGTCATGGCGACCGGTGGTTACCACTTCATGTGGCAGACCATGAATATCAATACTTTGACGAGGGATACGGATACTGGAGGTAGGTTTGATGGCCACCGAAAGCGTCAGATTCTGACCGGAAGATATTCCGCCCAGCACTCCGCCGGCATGATTACTCAGAAAACCGTCCGGGGTCAGCGCATCGCCGTGCTGACTGCCGCGCTGCTCGACTACATCAAAACCATCCCCCATGGCCACGGCCTTCACCGCGTTAATGCTCATCATGGCCTTGGCAATATCAGCTTCCAGGCGATCAAAAACAGGTTCTCCCAGTCCTGTCGGCATACCTGTAACCCGGGCATCGACGCGGGCACCGATGGAATCACCTTCCTTGCGCAACGCATCCAGAAATTCTGCCATTTGTTCTGCAGCGCTGGCGTCGGGACAAAAAAAGTCATTTTTGGAAATTTCAGCAGCATCAAACGACTGGGCCTTCACAGTTCCCATCTGCGCCATCCAGGCAAGGATTTCCATGCCCAGTCGATCTTTGAGAAATTTACGGGCGACGGCACCCGCAGCAACGCGCGTCGCGGTTTCGCGAGCCGATGAGCGCCCCCCGCCCCGATAATCCCGTAATCCGTATTTTTGCAAATACGTATAATCTGCATGACCCGGGCGAAACAGATCCTTGATTTTACTGTAATCTTGGGAGCGTTGGTCGGTATTGCGAATCAGCAGGCCGATGGGTGTTCCCGTGGTCACTCCTTCGAATACGCCCGAGAGAATTTCTACCTGATCTTTTTCCTGACGTTGAGTGGTATGGCGCGATTGCCCCGGACGGCGCCGATCCAGATCACCCTGGATATCTTCCGGTGCCAGGGGCATTCCCGGCGGGCAACCATCAATAATACAGCCAATGGCCGGTCCATGACTTTCGCCAAAGGTGCTCACCCGGAAACACTCCCCAAAACTGCTGCCAGCCATGAATTATTTTTCCATTTCGATCATGGCGTAAGCCGAATGGTTATGAATGGATTCAAAGTTTTCCGATGACACCGAAAACCAGCGCACTCGCGGATCTTCCTGCAGACGCAGGGCCACATCCCGAACCATATCTTCGACGAATTTGGGATGATCATAAGCATATTCCGTCACATGCTTTTCATCGGGACGCTTCAGTAAACCATACAATTCACACGAAGCTTCAGCCTCAATTAAATCAATAAGATCCCGAACCCAGATAGTATCCTGACTGCGGACATGCACCCAAACATGGGCACGCTGGTTGTGCGCCCCGTATTCTGAAATGCTTTTTGAACAGGGACAGAGGCTGGTTACCGGCACCATGACTCCCAAGGTTAATTGATATCCTTTCGGAGTGATTTCGCCAATCAATTTCACCTCGTAATCCAGCATGCTTTTGACACCGGAAACGGGTGCCGCTTTTTGCACGAAAAATGGCAGACGCATTTCGAGTCGTGCCGAATCCGCTTCGAGGCGTGTGCACATTTGCTCAACAATGCCCCGAAAAGCTTCGACACTGATCGGCACTTCCTGGTTATTGAGTATTTCCATGAAACGCGACATGTGGGTACCCTTGAGATGAGCAGGCAGACTGACATACATGTTACACAAGGCAACACTGGGTTGGGCTGCTGCATCTCTGTCCGCAATCTGCAGAGGGTGCCTGACGGCACGAATACCTACCTGCTGAATGGGAATGGCACGGGGATCTACCCGACCCTGAACATCTTCAAGAATCTCTGTAGCGCAATTCCTCACGCGCACCTCACTTTGAATAGTGGACCAATTTAGTCAGATATTACGCGTGACCCGGCTTCCGGGCAAGAGAATCCAGCAAAGTACGACCTGCTGCTGTGATTCCAGAAGCATCCAGCCCCAGTTCAGCAAGCCACTGATTGGCATCTCCCTGCTCAATAAACTGATCGGGAAGCCCGAGAATGCGCATGGGAACAATTTGCCCCTGGTTCAACAGGTATTCCGCCACAGCAGAACCCGCGCCACCGGCAATCACTCCCTCCTCTACGGTGAGCAAAGCCTGATGGGTCTGGGTCAACTCCTGGAGCAACTCTTGATCTAATGGTTTGACGAAGCGCATGTTAATAACTGTGGCATCTAACGCTTCTCCAGCCTGCAAAGCTGCTGCAGCCCGTGTACCAAATGCCAATATGGCCAGTTTTTTTCCGGAGCGGATTACCTCAGCCTTGCCTAGTGCTACGGTCCGCTCCAGATTTTTATCCAGTTCCAGCCCTACGCCAGTCCCACGCGGATAGCGAACCAACGCCGGACCGGGATAAGCAAACCCGGTATTGAGCATGTCGCGCAGTTCCTGCTCATCCTTGGGTGCCATGACCACCAGATTGGGAATGCAGCGTGCATAGGCCATATCAAAGGCACCCTGATGGGTAGCCCCATCGGCGCCCACCAAACCGGCCCGATCAATGGCAAACAATACGGGCAGATTCTGAATGGCGACATCATGCAACAATTGATCATAGGCGCGCTGCAAAAAGGTCGAATAAATGGCCACGACCGGATGGATGCCATCACAAGCCATGCCTGCAGCAAAAGTCACGGCATGCTGTTCGGCTATGCCTACATCATAGTAACGTTCCGGATAAAGCTGCTCAAAACGCACCAGGCCCGAACCTTCGCGCATGGCAGGAGTAATGGCGACTAGACTGGATTCTGCAGCCCCTTTGTCACAGAGCCAATCGCCAAAAACTTTGGTGTAGCTGGGCGGGCCACCCGCCTTTTTGGCCATTTGCCCGTCACTCTGATTGAAAGGGGTGACACCATGATAGCCGCAGGGATCCTCTTCGGCTGGTCCGTAGCCTTTGCCTTTTTTGGTCATCACATGCAAAAGACGTGGCCCTTCAATTTTTTTAAGATTTTCCAGGGTAGGAATGAGGGCGTCCAGATCATGACCGTCTATAGGTCCAAAATAATTGAAGCCCATTTCCTCAAAAAGAGTTCCCGGAGTAACCAACCCCTTGACACCTTCCTCAGCTTTTTTGGCCAGCTCGCGCAGCGGTGGCAACAGACTTAGTGCCTGCCCGGCACCATCACGCACGGTATTGTACAAACGCCCGGAAAGGATACGGGTGAGATACTGGGAAACCGCACCGACGTTGGGAGAAATGGACATTTCATTATCATTCAGGACCACCAGCAGGTTGGCGTCCAGTACACCCCCATTATTGAGGGCTTCATAAGCCATTCCGGCGGTCATAGCACCATCGCCGATAATAGCAACCACTTCGCGATCATTTTTTTTCAGTTTCGCGGCTACCGCCATGCCCAGTCCGGCGCTGATTGAGGTACTGGAATGACCAGCCCCAAAACTGTCGTAAGGGCTTTCATCACGTTTGAGAAACCCGGAAAGCCCGTCTTTCATGCGCAGTTGGCCAAAGCGGGGTCCCCGCCCAGTCAGAATTTTATGCGGATAGGCTTGATGGCCTACGTCCCAGACCAAGCGATCATCGGGTGTGTTGAAAACCGTATGCAAGGCAACCGCCAGTTCCACTGTACCCAGACAGGAAGACAAATGCCCGCCGGTCTGACTCACGGTTTCCAGGAGAAATTGGCGCAACGTCTTGGCGACACCCTTTAACTCAGTGCGAGACATTCTCCGCAATTCTTCGGGCATGGGAATGCCCTTCAACAAGTCCGTCATTTATTCCGCTCTACAATAAGGCGCGCCAGTGCGCGCAGATGATCCGCCTCATGCTGCCAGGACTGCAAGGCAGCAAGAGCCTCTTCCAGAAGCCGTTGGGCGTAATTCTGGGCTTCTTTCAAGCCCAGCAAGGTGATAAAACTGGGTTTGTTACGACTACGATCTGCGCCTTGCTGGGCTTTGCCGGTTTGTTGCAGATCACCGATTTCATCCAGAATGTCGTCCTGAACCTGAAAGGCCAGCCCAACCCGATCCGCATATTGTAGCAGCATGCCGCCCTGCTCCGAATTTTCTTCAACGCCTGCGGCACAAAGAGCCAGTTGAATAGCGCAACGAATCAGCATTCCGGTTTTATGCAGATGCATTTGCTCAAGAGCTGGCAAAGCCAGCTCATGGCCAACCGCCGCAAGATCAATGGCCTGACCGCCAACCATACCCCGAGAACCGGCTGCCAGGGCCAATGCCGCCAGCATGCGAACTTGCCATTGAGGATCAACGCCCCAATCCGGCTCGGACAGGGCGACAAAAGCCTGGGCCTGCAAACCATCACCCACCAAAATGGCCGTGGCTTCATCATAAGCTTTGTGGCAGGTCGGTAACCCCCGCCGCAAATCATCATTGTCCATGGCCGGGAGATCATCATGGACCAGCGAATAGGCATGAATCATTTCCAGGGCGGCAGCAGGGCGATCGAGTTTTTCCGGGGCAAGGTCCAGACACAGTCCGGTAGCATATACCAGAAGCGGCCGTATGCGCTTGCCGCCACCCAAGGTGCTGTAACGCATAGCGCCGTGCAGACGGGCTGGTAAAATATGTTCGTCGGGCAGCAAGCTTTGTAAAACAGCTTCTATGCGTCGCACAGCATGCTGACGAAATAACGCAAAATTCTGAGTGGTCTCCAGGGCTTCCAGGGTCATTGATTATTCATCCTGAGTCATTGGGGTGGCGTTCTCTCCCAGCAGTATTTCCACGGTCTGGCGCGCCTGCAGTAGTTGTGATTCAGCACGTTTGGCAAGATCCATACCCTGCTTGAACAGAGCTACCGAATCTTCAAGGCCCAGCTGACCACCTTCCAGACGGCGAACCGTAGCTTCGAGGGCATCAAGGGTGCTGGCGAAATCTGCGGGCGTGTCTGCAGAAGAGGGTTCGTTATTCATGTCTTTTTCCATGTTTGCCAATTAAACACTAGGCCCCATCCTCGGGGCAAGCGCAAAAATTTAATTTCATACTGGACGGTCGGTTAATTGGACACTAATATTTCGTCTGGTTTTCCATTCCGAAAGGCTCTTCTCTCCATGTCCATACAAAAGACAGCGCAGATAAACACCCTGTCAAATCAGGAAGGCACCCGCTTTGACGTGCTTGGTGCCATCAGCGTGTCACATTTCCTCAATGATAGCATTCAATCGTTGATGTTGGCGGTATACCCATTATTCAAAAGCAATTTTGACTTGAGTTTTGCCCAGATCGGGTTGATTACCCTGGCTTACCAGCTGACGGCCTCCATTATTCAACCACTGGTCGGGCGTTATACGGATGGACATCCTCTGCCTTTTTCGTTGCCTATTGGAATGGTATCCACCTTTGCGGGTTTATTGTTACTCTCCATTGCACCCAATTATCTGATACTCCTGCTTGCAGCCGCACTGGTGGGTCTGGGCTCGTCGGTGTTTCACCCGGAATCCTCGCGGGTGGCGCGAATGGCTTCGGGTGGCCGTCATGGTCTCGCCCAGTCCATTTTTCAGGTGGGGGGTAATGTGGGCACCGCCGTTGGTCCGCTGTTAGCGGCATTTATTGTCATGCCCAATGGCCAGCACAGCTTGTCCTGGTTTTCCCTGGCCGCTCTGTTGGCCATTGTGATTCTGACTTTTGTGGGGCGTTGGTACCAACATCAGCATCGCCATCCGAAAAAGCACCGTACCGAAGTGCGCGAAGCGCTGCTTCCGGCAAAACTGGTCAAACGCAGCATTATCATTCTGGTCGCTCTGATGTTTTCCAAATTTCTTTACCTGACCAGTATCAGCAGCTATCTGATTTTTTATCTGATGCAGCGTTTTCACATTGCCACCCAGGAAGCCCAGTTGCATTTATTTATTTTTCTGGCGGCGGTTGCCGCTGGAACCTTGATGGGTGGACCCATTGGTGACCGCATTGGTCGCAAGAAGGTCATCTGGGTTTCCCTTTTGGGAATCGCGCCTTTTACCCTGGCCCTGCCCTACGTCGGCCTCACCATGAGTGCACTATTAACAGTGGTCATTGGTTTTCTGCTGGCTTCGGCCTTTCCGGCCATGGTGGTTTACGCCCAGGAGCTGGTTCCCGGTAAGGTTGGTACCATTTCAGGATTGTTTTTTGGCCTGGCTTTCGGTCTGGGTGGGGTGGGTGCTGCGGTTCTGGGTGAGCTCGCGGATGTCTGGGGTATCCAGGTGGTTTACCAGATTTGTGCGTTCCTGCCGCTGCTGGGCTTGCTTGCAGCATTGCTTCCGCATATTCCAGCACCGCACAAAAGCGCGCATTAACCGGCTTTACTCGTGGCGGTTGATAGGACAAGCTAAGCACTGCCGCCCGCCTTGCGCGGGCATATTTCATGAGCGGCACTGCCGCGAGGTTAGGACGATTGGCCTTCGCTGAACAAAAGTTTTACTTTTTGATTCCTGATGAAAAACCCCATTGGAGTGAAAGTCTGGCTCCGTGGTTGGTGGTTTCAGCAATCTTGGTGGCCCTCGCCCTGTTTTTACTGATTCATGTCCAGAAGCCCAAAATGCAGGCATTGCACAACCAGACTGAAGTCAATAAAACTTTTCATATTATGCCGTTACCCAATAAGGCCGTGACACCCAGTCCGGTAAAACCGCAGGTAATACCTCATCCCCGGCCAGTGGTGAAACCACACCCGGTGAAGCCGCAGCTGCGACCAGTACCAGTACCCCGACCGGTGCCACGCCCCGTACCACACCCGGTATTTCATCCTCGTGCGCTGCCGCAAAAACCGCAACCTGCTGTTTCTCAGGCGCCATCCACCCTGCAAAGCATCCAGCCCGCAGGTCCACCCCATATCAATTTGGGAAGGCTGCAGGAACAAATGGACCAAGCCGCGCGTGAAGCTACCGCCAGCCCGCCTTTACCCAAATTCGAGAACCCCAAAGGACCGGTAGCCGATTTTTACATCGCCGGCTGGATTCAGAAGCTGGAACGCATTGGCGATCTCAATTATCCCGGCTCTATGGTGGGTCAGTTGAAAGTTAAGGTGGTGCTCAATCCCCAGGGCGGACTGGAGCGCATCATCATGGTCGATCCTTCCGGCAACAAGGAACTGGATGCAGCGGCTGAGCGCATTATTCGACTTTCATTTCCCTATATGCCTTTTTCCAAGCAACTGGCAGCCCAAACCCGGAAAATTGAAATTCCGCTGAATATGCATTTCATGGGTGTGCGCCGGGTCAATGCCTGGTGATTTACTGATGAGGAGAATTCTTTGAAAAAACGTAAAGTGGGTCCACTGTTATTCGCGCTGTTTCTGGTGCTCTGGGCAGCCGCCATGGTCGCTCTGGTCGTTATTGGTTTTACCAACATTCAGCCGAAGGGTATTGGTAGCGCAGCTTCTGCTCCCAACGCCTCATCTGCACTCAAGGACGGTCATCATGGATAGCATGCGTATGGCGAAAATACTCGGTTGGGCAGGAATTATTCCCCTTATTCTTGCCAATCTGGGATTCTGGAAAGGTTACGGTGTGGTGGCTTTGACTTTGGGTAATATGTACGCCGCTATTATTCTCGGTTTTCTTGGTGCCATTCACTGGGGCCTGGCCATGAACCGTGAACACAGCGATGACGCACCCATGTTGATGATGTGGAGTGTTATTCCGGCATTATGGGGGTTTTTTGCTTTATGGTGGTCAGCACCCGTAGCGCTGGCCCTGCTGATTCTGGGCTTTATCGCACAGTGGTTCGCCGATTATCGTATAAATAAGCGCTTGAACTTGCCAAATTGGTTTTTGCCGTTGCGCAGCGGCTTGACTGCGGCAGTTATTAGCCTGCTGGGATTACTGCTACTGCAGTTATACGCCGGTTTTTAGGCCGGCGTGAACGTCTCAATGACTGGTATTTTCGCCCTGTTGACTGGCGATTTCCTCACGGACTTTATCCATATCAAGTGCGAGTGCCTGCTGGATAACTTCTTCCAGCGCGCTGGCAGGTAGCGAACCAGCCTGGGAAAAAATACCAATCTGCTGACGAAAAATGGTCAATGTGGGAATGGAACGAATCTGGAAGGAAGCACCCAGTTCCTGTTCCACATCCGTATTTACCTTGCCAAAAACAATATCCGGGTATTTTTCGGCTGCAGCCTCAAAAGTTGGGGCAAAAGCCTTGCAAGGCGCACACCAAGGGGCCCAGAAATCGACAATAACCATGTCATTTCCGGTAACTATTTGTTCAAAGTTTTCCTGGGTAAGTTCCACTACAGCCATGCTATGTCCTCTTGTAAACAGGATTGCGCAGAATCGCGCGCGGCAGACGGGACCATCCCGAATGACAGTAAAGTGTTATATGCTGACCTTAAAGCGCAGGGCAGATGGGGTCAAGGGATGAGGTCAAGACATGCGTATTTCTGAAGAATCTATGCCGGTACTGTCAGTCAGTGCACTGAACAGTACGGCCCGGGAAATTATTGAAGGCAATTTTCCGCTGTTACGCGTCGAGGGTGAAATTTCCAATTTCAGTGCGCCGGGCTCTGGCCATTGGTATTTTTCTCTCAAGGACAGTCGCGCCCAGGTACGTTGCGCTATGTTTCGGCAACGAAATTTATATAGCCGGGTGCAACCACGAAACGGCTTGCAAATTCAGGTGCTGGCACAACCTACGCTCTATGAGGGTCGGGGTGAATTTCAGCTGATTATTGAGCAATTGCAAGAATCCGGCGAAGGTGACTTGCAGGCGCGTTTTCTGGCATTAAAAGAAAAACTCGCAGCCGAAGGGCTTTTTGAAGCACATCTGAAGCGTCCACTGCCCACATGGCCTCAACGTGTGGCCGTGATCACTTCGGCAACCGGTGCAGCCCTGCACGATATCCGGGCAACCCTGGCCAGACGCTGGCCCTTACTCAGCGTACTGGTTTATCCGGTACTGGTTCAGGGGGATCAGGCTGCCGGCCAGATTGTCGAAGCCTTGGGGCGCGCCAATGCGCGCAGCACCGAAGATGTGCTGATTCTTGCCCGTGGTGGTGGCAGCACGGAAGATCTCTGGTGTTTCAATGAAGAAATGGTGGCCCGTGCCATTCGCGCCTCGCGCATTCCGGTAGTCACCGGAATTGGTCACGAAATTGATTTTACCATTGCGGACTTTGCCAGTGATCTGCGCGCGGCCACTCCCACCGCCGCTGCCGAAGCAGTCAGCCCTGATCGGAACGAGTGGTTGCCCAAAGTACAGGCGCAACATTATCAACTTGAAAAGCTCATGCTCAGAAAGCTGCAGGATGAATCCCAGCGCCTCGATTTTTTGCAAATACGCCTGCGCCATCCTGGAGAAGGTTTGGATGCGGCCCAGCGACGCCTGCAACTCGCTCGTGAGAACTTGACTCGAGCCATGGCCTTGCAACTGTCATCCCAGGCGCAGCAACTAGCCTATCTCCAGGAGCGACGGGCGCGTCAGGATCCAGGACAACGCCTGCAAATTCTGGAAAAGCAACTGCGCCAAAGCCAGAAAAATCTGGGAACAGTCATGCTGAATATTTTGCAGCGTGCGGACCTGCGCCAGCAACAATCTACGTCTGCACTGCGCTTGCTGGATCCTCTGGCAGTATTGCAAAGAGGCTTTGCGGTAATACGGGATACATCCGGAAGAGTTATTTTCGAAAGTCAGAGCACCCATCCCGGTGAACAACTGGTAGCTACTTTAGCTAGAGGCCGCATTCACTGTGAAGTGACCCGTTCTGACCCGGAGAATCCATGAATACCCTGCGTCAGGATGCTTACGCCTATCGACAAAAGCTAGGCTGACGCTTTACTCTTCCCACTCGCTGCCGCTGACCCAGTGGTGAATTTATTCTGAACAGGGTGGATCCCTGCAATTCCGAGGAGTCTTCATGACCAATCCACAAGTCGTACTGCATAGCAACAAGGGCGATATTGTCATCGAACTGGATGCCGAAAAGGCCCCCAACACGGTCGAAAACTTTTTGAGCTATGTTGATGAAGGTTTTTTTGATGAAACCATTTTTCATCGGGTCATTCCCGGTTTCATGGTTCAGGGCGGCGGTTTTACGGCAGATATGCAGCAGAAAAAAACCCATGCGCCCATCCAAAATGAGGCGGAAAACGGTCTGAAAAATCTGCGCGGAACCTTGGCCATGGCCCGCACCAATGATCCCCATTCAGCCACTGCCCAGTTTTTCATCAATCTGACTGATAATGATTTCCTGAACTTCAAAGCCGCTTCTGGCACAGGTTGGGGTTACGCGGTCTTTGGAAAAGTCGTCAGCGGCATGGAAGTAGTGGACGAAATCGCCAAAGTGCCTACCGGCAATAAAGGCATGCACCAGGATGTGCCCAAAGATACCGTCACCATTGAAAAGGGCGAGCGTATCGCTACGGCCTGACATGCCCTATCTGGATGTGGATTTTGAAGACGGACCGATCTGGTTCATTTCTGATCTGCACCTGAGCCCCCAGCAGCCTGCCCTGACCCGGCTTTTTCAGCAGTTTTGCGAAACCCGGGCTAAAGAAGGGCGGGCTGTTTTTATTCTCGGGGACCTGTTTGATTACTGGATCCATCCCGATCAATCCCGGGAAAGCGCCTACGCCGAAGTGTTTGCGCACCTGCAGCAATTGGTTGCAGCAGGTATTCGGGTCTATGTGATGGTTGGCAACCGGGATTTTGCCTTGAGCAAAAACTTGCTCGCGTCCTTTGGCCTTATTCCTATTCCCGACCCGATGGCCTTGCGCCTGGGTACCCAGAATATCCTGCTCACCCATGGTGATCTGCTCTGTACTGATGACCGCCGCTATCAGCTTTTCCGGCGGGTGATTCGCCATCCCCTGATTCGCCTCAGCGTCGGTAATCTCCCCTACTCCTGCTTGCAAAAATTGGCGACCGGTCTGCGGCGCGGAAGCACCCGCGCCGTCCAGAAAAAATCCCTGAATATTACCGACGCTCATCCTCTGGCGATCCACACGGCACTGCGGTACGGAATTGCGAATCAGCACCTGGAGCAGGGTTTTGATGTGCTCGTACATGGGCATACGCATCGTCCCGTCTGGGAACACCGGGACGGCGGCTGGCGAATGGTGCTGGGTGCCTGGAGCCCGGATGCAGCCTGCATTGGACGTTGGGCGGCTGGTCAGTGGTCGCTGGAAAAAATAACGCGCATCCCTTAGGCTTCAGTAACACTGGATGAGAGCAGAAATGCCATGGAAAAACGCGGACTCAGTACTGAAGAAGCGGTTTTACTGCAGCAGCAGTTTGGTCTCAATCAATTACCTGCTCCAAGCCCAACGCCCTGGTGGCGAAGACTTCTACAACAATTTAACAACTCTCTGATTTTCATACTCAGCATTGCCGCTATTTTTTCAGCAGCCCTTGGTCACTGGGTGGATAGTGGCATCATCGTCGCTGTGATTCTGATCAATACTATGCTGGGCTTTATTCAGGAAAACCGCGCAGAGCAGGCTGTTGCTGCCCTGCAGTCGTACCTGATGGAATATTCGCTGGTACTTCGCGATGGTCATTGGCAAAAACTGCCCTCCGCAAATCTGCTGCCTGGCGATTGGGTACGGATTGAAAACGGAGAGAGAATAGCGGCAGACCTGCATATTCGTGAAGCACATCAGCTTCAGGTCGATGAATCCTTGCTGACAGGCGAATCGGTTCCTGTGGATAAACAGCCGATCAACGACAATGAACTAGGTGTGTTGCATGCCGGAACCATGGTCTCGCGGGGTTCCGGTGTGGGTGAAGTCTTTGCAATTGGTGGCGCAACGTCCATCGGTCATATTCAGAAGTTGCTGGCGCAAACCAAGGCTGGTAAATCGCCATTACTGATAGGCATCAATCAGTTATCCCGATGGCTGGGGCTGGGCGTATTCCTCCTGGCTATTATCGCTTCCCTTATCGCCTGGACGCATGGTGACAGTCTCGAATTTGCAATCCTTGCGGCCATCAGTCTGGCTGTGGCTATTATTCCGGAAGGTCTTCCCGCAGTTATCAGTATCAGTCTGGCCCTCGGTGTCCAGCGTATGGCGCAAAGGGGCTCCATCATCCGCCAATTACCCGCAGTAGAAACTCTCGGAGCCGTGACGGTCATTTGTACGGATAAAACCGGCACTCTGACCGAAAACCGCATGGCCGTAGAGGACTTGCGCCTGACCCAGAATGATCCCGAGAGCTTGCACAGGGCGCTGGAAAACATGCTGCTCTGTAATGACGCAGAAATATCTGACGTCGGACAGGGTAGCGGCGACCCGTTGGAACAGGCGCTTATACGCTATGCACACGGCGAGGATGGCGCATTAATCCATTATCAAAAACGCAATCCCCGCCTGGATACACGTCCTTTTGACCATGAAAGCCCTTACATGGCGACCTTGCATGCTGATCGCATCGCCATCAAGGGTGCACCGGAATTCGTGTTGCAGCACTGCTTTCAAGAGTTGGATCAGACGGTCGGTTTCTGGGAGGGGGTTATTTCGGAGATGGCGAATCTGGGCCTGCGTACTATTGCTCTTGCCGAAGCGGATATATCTCGCTGGTCTTCTCTGGATCAGGGGGGCTGGCGCTGGTTGGGCGTCGTTGCTCTGCTCGATCCACCGCGACAGGCAGTACCGGCGGCAATTGCAGCCTGTCGGGGAGCCGGTATCCGGGTGATTATGGTTACTGGTGATCATCCCCGCACCGCAGCGACTATTGCCCGCCAGATAGGTCTTGTGGATGCTGGTTCTGTTCGGGTAGTTGATCATGGGCAATGGTTGGCCGCTTCGCCTGCAGAACGTCAACAATTGGCACGTGAGGTGAATGTATTTGCCCGAGTGCAGCCTGCTGACAAGCTGGAACTGGTAAACATCCTGCAAGACAATGGGGAAATTGTTGCGATGACGGGAGATGGCGTTAATGATGCTCCGGCATTGCGTCGTGCCCAGATTGGGGTGGCCATGGGGCTTTCAGGTAGTACCTTTGCTCGCGAAGCCGCCGCCATGATTCTTGCCGATGATGATTTTGCCCATATTGCCAGCGCTGTGGCAGAAGGCCGTCATATTTATAACAACATCCAGCGTACCGCACTGTTCATGCTGCCCACCAATTTTGCCCAGGGAATGGTGATTTTTCTGGCGGTTATTTTCAGAATGATTTTACCCATTACGCCCTTGCAGATTTTGTGGATCAATACGGTGACGGCCATTACCTTAGCGCTTGTTTTTGCTTTCATGGGCGCTGATAAGGCCTTGATGCAGCAATCGCCAAGACCGGTTGCTCAGCCCCTGCTTCCTGGAATTCTCTGGATCCGCATTATGTTAATGACCCTTTTTTTGGTGATGATGGTATTTGCGATTTTTAAAACAGGCTGTGCGTTTTATGATGTTGTGCATGCCCGCACACTGGCCGTGAATGGATTAATGGCCATGGAAGGGGCTGTACTTCTGGCGATATATGGATCCTGGCGGAATGATCGAGGTGACTGGATATTGATTATCAGCCTCGTAGTCATGATCCTGCTCCAGGCTCTATTTTCGCAGTTAACATTTTTGCAGCTTGTTTTTCAGACAACATCCATGTCGTTAAACGATATCGGTATTATTTTTCTCACAGCCCTGCTGGCCTGGCTGGCAGCACGCTTGATCATGCACCCACTGCAAATTTTCACTTTGAAAAGCTGAAATCTTCATCCTTGTCCGGATCATGCTAGACTAGGTCCAGTTTCTGGAGAATTCAGGAGATATTGATGAAAATAGAAAAAATACATGGCCAGGCCAAACGGCCAAAACCGCGTCTGGGTGTTCACCCTACCCGTATCGAGAAAGACCGGACGGTTTACAACCGCAAAGTCAAACACCGTGGCAATAATGGTCATCAGGGAGAGGGGCATACCGTGACGATGCGTCATCGTCAGCGTATGCCCCTTTCTGCTTCCACGCTATCGAATAATGGCTGCATCACTTAAACCTCAGCCCGTAGAATCTGGCTGGCTGCTGCGTTGGTGGCGGGATTCTCTGATTCTGCTGCGTGCTTCGCCCCGGTCTTTTGCGCTGCTTTATCTGGTACTATTGCTACTGAATATCGCTTGGCAGCCGCTTATACTGAGCATTCCCATCTCCTGCATTGTCATGGCGATTATATTTGCCGTCGCCATGGCGATTCATCAGGGTAGCACGCAATTGACCGACGTTGGCCGCAGCATTCGCGACGTACCCTGGTGGCCCCTCTTACGGCTCATCCTGGAAATTGCCCTGCTAGTTGCGGCACTGCTGATGCTGATGCTGATATTCCGGCATTATTTGCAGGGTATATTCAGTCAGGATCATATTTCCTCAGCGGCGACTTTGCACAATCTGAAATCTGCCGACTGGCAAAAGCTACCGGACTGGTTACGTTCGCTCATCACCAATGCCCTTGGTACCGCACAGACCATGCTGGGTAATGCATTTTTGCTGCTGTCTGTTGGCGTCATTGTCACGGGTATCACCCAGAGAGGCTATCTGGCCCTGCTGGCAGGATTCCAGGCTGTGCTGGCCAATGTTCGGGTCTGGCTGGCTTTCTTGCTGGCCAGCCTGCTGCTACAGGGGGTCATCACCATCATTTCGGCACGCTTGCATACTTATGCTGCGGCACTGCTGGTATCCCTGGTAGGGGTGGCCTTATTGATACTGGTTGGGCTGTACGGCTGGTGTTTTGTGCGCGAGACTTTCGGTCTGCCCGGCGCTCAGGTAGCCAAACAGGCAACAGCCCTGGCCCGGAAAAGTGCGGCGGCGCATGCCTGAAAATTTTCTGCTGATCCTATAAAAATCATCCTCATGATGTTTCTGAACTTTGCCAATATGGGCCTTGGACTAGCCGCAGGACTTGCAGGCTTTGTCGATGCCGTTGTGGGTGGAGGTGGACTGATCCTGCTGCCCGCTCTTTTTGCAAGCTTTCCGCAAGCTGCACCGGCAACACTGCTCGGTACCAACAAGGCGGGCGCCATCTGGGGTACTGGGGCCGCCTTCTTGTCTTATGTCCGGCGCGTGCGCATCCCCTGGAAAACCGTTCTCCCGACTGCGCTGGCGTCTTTGACGGGGTCATTGATCGGGGCGGATATGGTCACTCGTATCAATGGCGACGATTTTCGCCGTGCCCTGCCCTTTGTGCTTGCTGGTGTATTGATATACACCCTCATGAACCGACAATTGGGTCAGGTGCATCAACCCCGCTTTTCCCAAAAGACCGCCACCCTTCTGGGCATAGCTGGTGGATTGCTCATCGGCTTTTATGACGGCTTTCTGGGTCCTGGAACCGGTAATTTTCTGGTTTTTGTATTTATTCTCGTATTTGGTTTTGATTTTTTACATGCCAGCGCCAGTGCCAAAATGGTCAATTTCTCGTCAAATTTTGCGGCACTGGTTCTGTTTGCCAGCAAAAATCATGTGCTCTGGCATCTCGCCCTGTTTCTGGCTATGTGCAACATGCTGGGCAGTCTCATGGGTACCCGCATGGCAATGACGCATGGAACTACTTTTGTACGCCGCCTGTTCATTGTTGTCGTGCTGCTCCTGATTGCGAGAACGGCCTGGGAGGCCTTTGGCGGATAGTAGATCCATTTAGCCTCCCTCCTTGCTCATCCCCGTTTCTGCGCATCGTTCTGATGAAGACGAACCACCGCTCCCGCCTTACCAATGGCACTCAGCACAGACTGCAAGGCGGCTTCGGTGGTGTCTTCACCAAAAGATACTGCTGAAGCGGTTCCAGCGGATTCCACACTGACCCGGGCGCAGGCCATGGCGCGGGCACCAGTCCCGGCTCCCAGGGCGTGCTGATCAAATTGCTCCACTTCGGCGTAAATCCCAGCACCCTGAATCAAGGCATCTACCAGCGCCCCTACGGCCCCACTCCCCTTCCCTTGCAAAATGCGGGGATGCGCCTCTGTGCCCATGACCACCGAGGCAATGACCTTTTCACCTTCACGCTGCAAGCGGTAGCGTTGCATCTGCCAGTCGCCATTGCGCTTCACAAAATGACTTTCAAACAAGGCATATATTTGCTTCGCCGTGATCTCGCCGGATTGCTCTTCAGTCGCTTTCTGGACAACGGCACTGAATTCCTGAGCCAACCAGCGCGGCAGGGAAATACCATAATCCCTTTCCAATACATGGCTGACTCCGCCTTTGCCGGATTGACTGTTGATGCGCACCACCGCTTCATAGTTGCGGCCCAAATCGGCAGGGTCGATGGGCAGATAAGGCACCTCCCAAACAGCCGCATCCTGTCCCTGGCGGTGATTGATGCCCTTGCGAATGGCATCCTGATGGCTGCCGGAAAATGCGGTATACACCAGTTCACCAAACCACGGATGGCGGGGAGAAACCGCCATTCCCGTGCAACGGGTGTAAATTTCGCTGATGGCCTCCCCCATGGACAGGTCCAGCTTCGGATCAAGCCCTTGAGAATACAAATTCATGGCCATGGTAAGAATGTCCATATTCCCGGTACGTTCACCATTCCCGAAGAGGGTTCCCTCAACCCGGTCAGCACCCGCCAACACCGCCAATTCTGCGGCAGCCACCGCACAACCCCGATCATTGTGGGTATGCACACTGATTTTAACGTGCTCCCGTCCACGCAAATGGTCGCAAAACCATTCAATCTGATCTGCAAACACGTTGGGCATGGCGGATTCTACTGTAGCCGGCAAATTCAAAATAACCGGCTGACCCTCTTCAGGATGCCAGACGGACATCACGGCTTCGCAGATTTCAACGGCATAGTCCAATTCCGTATTGCTGAAACTTTCGGGGGAATACTGAAATATCCACCGGGTCTCCGGGAAACGGGCCGCTCCGGCTTTTACCCACTCGGCACCGCGCACGGCAATAGCCTTGACGCCCTCTTTATCCAGACCAAACACCTGTTCACGCTGCGCCGGACTGGTCGAGTTGTATACATGCACAATGGCGCGCTGCACACCTTGCAGGGCCGCATAACTCCGCTCAACCAGATTTTCTCGGGCCTGGGTCAAAACCTGGATGGTCACATCCTCAGGAATCCGTTTTTCCTCAATGATTTTGCGGACAAAGTCAAAGTCGGGCTGCGAGGCGGCGGGAAAACCCACTTCGATTTCCTTGAACCCCATCCGTACCAGCAAATCGAACATTTCCATTTTCTGGGCCACACTCATGGGCGACACCAAGGCCTGATTGCCATCGCGCAAATCCACGCTGGTCCAGGTGGGTGCATGATGCATGCGCCGGTTGGGCCAGCGCCGATCCGGCTTGTGAACCGCCGGGAAAGCCCGATAACGACGATGATTAAAGCTGTTCATGATGATTCTCCTGCCTGCTCAAGACGATGGGAGAACTATACGTGGCATTATCCGGCAGGTGCTTGCGAATTTTGACTTTACTGCGGCTGTTCACGCATTATTATTGCTATAATAGTCTTTTTTTAGATTGGATATTGCGCCATGAAAAATGGAGAACCCAAAATGCCCCTGGACCGGTATGATCGCCGCATCCTTGAAGCCTTACAAAAGGATTCCAGCCTGAGCAATCAGCGCCTCGCTGAAAAAATTGGCCTCTCCCCTTCCCCCTGCCTGCGTCGGGTGCAGGCACTGGAAGAAGCAGGCATCATTCGCAAACAGGTGGCCTTGTTACAGCCGGAAAAAATCGGGCTGGAACTCATGGTGCTGATGCACATCAGCATGGACCGCCATACCCCCGAACGCTTTGAGCATTTTGAAGCAGAGATTAAAAAATCCGACGAAGTTCTGGAATGTCATCTGATCACCGGGCACGATGCCGATTATCAGTTGAAAGTGGTCCTGCGCGACATGGCCCACTTTCAGGATTTCTTACTGAATCGCCTGACCAGAATCGAAGGCGTGACGGGCGTACATTCCAGCTTTGTGTTGCGGAAAATGATCGATAAAACCGAATTTCCTATTTATTGAGAACCTGATTTTCTCAAGCCAACTTGCAGGTGTATTCAACCAATTTAATTGTCAGCAGTGCTTTCGATAGCATCAAGATGTTTTATTTTATTATCTTTCTATTCCTGCAATAAATCAGCTGGTTTAACATCTCCTGATTCTCGCAAAAATTTCTGATAATGACTTTTTACACGAAAATACCGAGCTAGTGCATACCCGCCAAGCAGGATGGACATTAGCAAGAAAAAACCCCCAATACCAATAATCCAACCATATTTAAAAAAACGAATAAATATCAAACCTGTTACATTGAAGTCCAGTGTTGTACGCATAAAAGCATACAGTGTGCGTTTATTTGCTGCTACCGTTCTGTCCATAGCCAGCCAGTCCTGAAGTACCAGGTCTTTTTTTTGGTAACAGTGAAAATAACGACGATGGACATCCATGTGCAGTGCGTCCAGCCAAGTATTGTTTGAATGGCTACTCATGATGCAAATTCCGATGATGCAAATACGCCTGCACAAGCAAAAACAATCCCGCCACCAACATCATGCCCGCAAAAATCAATCCCAGATAAATCACCTCATCCCATATTTTTCCATTGAAGATGACCAGAAAAACAATCGTAGCGATAACGGCAGTTATGAAAATTTTGATATAATCATTGAACGTGCGGGCAGCAGCAAAAACCGTCCGATCCATCGCCATCCAGTCCCGCAATACCATTTTATCGCGATTATAATCATCGTAGGGATGTCGGTACATATTTTTCTTCCTTCTCCTGTTCATCGTTTTCTTCAGTTTGCAGCTCTGTTACATACGCATGATAGTTCTTTTTTCTTCCCAAATAGATGCGGAATCCGGTCAGCCACAGGATCACGCCTACCGCAAGCGTCAGATAACCTAAAGCTGACCAACTATTCGCCCCAAAAAATCGTATAAAAGTCATTCCTGCAAGAATGAGTACCAAGGCTGTCCGGGTAAAGGACAAGATAGTTCGTTCGTTGGCGAGAATGGTGCGATCCAGCGCCAACCAGTCCCTCAGGATAAAATTATGGGCTGAAAACTTATTTAGATAAGGCAATATTCTCCTCCTGTTATTGACTGACTGCCCTAAAATTTGGATATCAATGACGCCATCGGCATTTTAAGCTGCGGAATCGAGCAGGAATTGGGCTCGACGGGCCACATCAGCGGCCTCGCTTCGCGCAGCGGTCTTCCACCAATGAATCGCCCTATTGATATCACGTGATACACCCCATCCATGCGCATAAGCATTGCCCATCATAAGTTCTGCCTGCGGATAAAGATTGTCAGCACTCTTACGCCACCAATAGGCAGCTTCACTCAAATTTTGAGGAACACCATCACCTGTTGCATACGCCAGTCCTAGACGATATTGATCTGGACCATAACCATGTTCGGCACCAGCACGCCAATTGGCCAGCGTGTGCGCCGTCACCGAAATACTTGATAAGGCGGAAGTAGCATCGGAACTTGCCATTGCGCCAATAGGCATCAACATTAAGCCACACATAAAAATAAACTGCTTGCCAGGCATATTGGTCATTTACGGACTCCTCGAATCAGTAGTTGCGCTCGCGGAGGAATATCATTCAGCCGAAAAACGCTTATTTGGCTTTAAAAGTGTTGAATGGTCCCTACAGTATGGACCATTAGGACGGTTGTTTGGTTTCATCGGCAAGACGGATACCTGAAACTATTAAAGACGAAGAGGTCCCTGAATAGTTCGAATATAAGACATGACCACATTCAAATAACGCATAACCGTCCACCAGATGACTTGTGGTCTGAATGTCTTTAAGCCAAGTATGCTGACTGACGCTCCAGAAGCCTGGACTATCCGGCATTGCTAGTTCGGCAATAATGGCTACATCGGGGAGCGTCTTGCGTATAGCGGCGGAGAAAAAACGAACAATATGCGTATATTCGGTCGGTCTATTTTCATAAGATGCCACGCGAAGAATGATACCATTTCCCTGAGCGGAAATTTTTAGCAGTTTTGATAACGCTGGTGGGACTTGTGCCTCGTTCCTTTTTGCTGAAGCAAAACCGCTTCCATGTAAGCCCAGAACCCTTAAGGATGGGGCTAAAATCGCATATTTGGCGTGCGCAAATGCCAATTTACCGAAAAGCTGAGCCAAGCTTACCGGATGATGCCATTGTCCTTTAGGACTCTCTTCACCAAGGCTTAAAATCCAATTGTTCGGCTGGGCGTGCGCCAAGGCGGAGAAGGAGTTTATATTACTACTCCAATAGGCCCGATTGCTAGGATTTGAAGTAATTTCCACTTTGGATTGATAACAAGGATTGGTTCCCTCTACCAATATAAAATGATTATTATTACCATTCACAAGCGGTAAAGAGCCCAGTGCTGGCAAAATATGTAACCATAAGCTAATGGTATCAACCATAACATTGTCAACTTCTCCTAATATTTGAAATTCAGGCCTATAATCGTCAGTTACCTGGTTACAAACGATAAGCTCCAGACCATCCTATACACCGTCATTCCCTGTGAATAGCGGAACTCTACAGCAGCAGTATGAGTCTAGATAGTATACATCATTCGGGTTTCAGGAATAATCATCGATATGATAGTGCAAATGCTGCTATTTTTAGTCACACCTAAAAAGGCTAGGTGAATGATCAGAGCAGAATTCCGACTGCTTCCTTTGTATTTTTCTGCACTAAAAATATTTGCAGTTTCACTAGCTATACTTATACTCTACTTTTTGCCATCACTGTGGTATAGAATTGCAAAAAAAAAGGAACAAATACAAGTTATACATGTTTAATTTTCTATTTGGATGGAGTCTCATTGGCTGGTGGTGGTGCTGGGAACTAGCCGCATCGAGAAGGTCCTTCAATAGTGGTCCTTCTTTCAAAAGAGCTTTCATACGTAGCTTGTTCAGCATGATGATTGTTTGTGGCGGAATAATCATAACCACCATCATTAAGCTCAATTTGCAACCAAATGCCATGGATAATACGAAAATCACTGTTATCAAGCCTTCATGGAACATAGATAATGTAAAAGCAAAACAACGCAGTAGTTCTCATGAAGATGTGTAGATGTTTATGATTGTGCAGACAAGGATAAAATTGCATTATGTTTTTTGCGCTAGTGATTGTTGTGCATATCAAGAAAATCATGCTGGATTGTCATATAAATATCTTAGCCATTACAGGGGATAGATAATGCTACACTGGATTTTACACAGTCCGACGGGATTTACTGTTTTATTGATGATAGGATTTATGATAATAATAGCCATCTATATTTTACCAGTGTTATTGGCTTGGAGCTTGGAAAGTCCTTACTTCCTGGGCATTACCACACTGGATTTGCTATTAGGCTGGACAGTCATTGGCTGGATCGTCGCCTTGGTCTGGGCGCTGGTCTCTGGAAACGGTGAATCATTTGATGAAGAAAACCCATAAAGAATCTGATCACTCCCCTCCGTTTTTTATAACAGGTCTTGTGACATGCCAAAGAAAAAAGTGGTGGTTCTTACTGGACTCAAAAATCTGTTCAATATGCGTGTGACCCTGATGACCAATCCAGAATAACCAGAATACCGCGAATAGAACTACCACGAGGACTTTCAAAATACGCTTGAGCACAAAACTTACTCATCTCTTGCGATCTTTTGCGGATTGTTGCCACCAATAAACGGCTTTGTGCCTATTCGGCGGCACACCCTCGCCGAAGTTATAGGCGAAGGCCAGTTGAAAAGCCCCATTGGCATTCCCGGCATGGGCCGACTTACGGAACCAGGCATCTGCTTTTTGCCAGTTTTCCGGAACATTTATACCATGTAAGTAGTCTGCACCCAAAGCATTTTCTGCTTCAGGATCTCCAACATGCGCCCATTTTTCAAGTTTACTCAAAGGCATTCCCACTACAGATTTTGGCATCTCCATTACATGCACCCGAAATTCAGGTACTTTATGCACCAGTAACTCACCTGCAATTGCTACACCGGATATCCAGGTGAGCCCAACAACCAAAAAGAAGTAGAAAATGCACTTGCGAAATAATAACGGAAACATAACACCTTCCTGTCATCTGAAAATGTCCCGTGACGTGGGGCTTAATTCGTCAAAAACAGCTAATAATTCCCGACATAAGACTGAATTAATGAGGTATTTGGAGTGTTCACCAAAATCATCTGCTGCTCGCGTTGAGACACCACGAGCTGATCTTTTTGATGTACTTCGTAATGCTATAAAATGGGCATTTGGGACGATCCGTTTTCTCAGGATGCATCCAGCGTAGCGACAGGATCTCTAGAGGGACTTCTTTTCATGGGTATCCTCCTTTGCGAATGGCATTTATGGATGTAATCAACAAATCGGTTATGGACAGGCTGGGCGCCCAATCCCAAGAATTTCGGCATACGCAGCCTTACCCATGGATCCGTATTTCGGATTTTCTTTATCCGGAAAAGTTTGACCAGCTCTGCAAGGATCTTCCTGATCCTATTCTTTTTGAATCCCAAATGGGTTACAAAAGAGCGCACGGGCAAGCAAGCCATGATCGTCTCGCACTGCAATATCGACCAGCGCTGGAGAAAGTCCTGACGCCCAGCTGGAGGGATTTTATTCACGAATTGCACAGTGAGGCTTACCAGGATTTCTGGCGCGAGATGCTCGGTTTAACACCCAGGACACCGGTTATTCTGACCATGCATTGGCATTATGCGCCATCCGGCGCCTCCATTTCACCCCATACGGATGCCCGGCGGAAAATAGGTTCGCATATTTTTTATTTCAATACGCCAGAAGACTGGGAAGAAGCCTGGGGCGGACAGACACTGGTTCTGGATGATGGTGGCAAATGGCCACGTCATTCGGCGCCGGTCTATACGGATTTGCGCGAGGCCGGGGCCTCACAGGTACTGGGAAATCGCAGTTTTCTTTTTGCACAAACCGATCATTCCTGGCACGCCGTCAAAGCCGTGCAGTGTCCGCCCGGCCATTTCCGCAAGGTTTTTATTGTGGTCGCCAACCGCCTCACCCCGCAGGTCATCTGGCGACGCGTCCGGGGCAAAGACGCTGACGGCTACCGTCTGGCTGGTGGTGTTCAAGAAAAAAACAAGCAGTGATGCGGTTCATGAACAAGCAGGCAACTTCATCCACGCCGCCGTTTCGGGCAGATAATGCGCGAGTCCCTCCAATACGCCGGCGCTGTAGTTCCCGTTCATGCCCAGAAATCCTCCATGGGCCATATAAAGGGTGTCCGCCAGATCCGACGCTGCAGCCATACGTATGGCCTCTTTCTGGACCTCCTGATGGGCGTTGGCTACCAGCACGGAGTGAATATGGCTGCCTAACACCTCCAGATCGTTACCCGAATCACCGGCAAAAACCGTGCGCTCCTGGGGATACGCGCACTGTTGACCGAGAAATTCTATAGCATGGAGCTTGCTGGCGCTGCTGGGCAGAATATCCAGCAAACCCGTATCGGTCATTTCATCGAAAGACAAGACCAATCGCGCATTAACCCCGATGCCCCAAAGGCGGCGGAGCAGTTCGGCCTCGAGGATGTCGCGATTAATACCCATATCCACCTGGTAACTGACCTTGAATATTCCCTGCTGTTCAGCTGGCTGCAAGGTGATGGCGGAAATATCGGCAAGCTCCGTAGTAATGTCGTGATGCGTCATTCCTCCCCAGTCAGGGCCAATTTCTGCAGACCAATGATCCCAATGACGCCAATGTCCTTCTTCGCGGGTGTAAATGCTTGTACCGACATCACCGATGATAAAGTTGGGAACAGGTAGTTGCCATTGCTCAATGGCTGCGGTAACCAGTTGCAGATGGCGGCCGCTAACCAACGCCAGGTGTACAGCAGGATGGGCGCAAAGCTCCCGAAACAAAGGACGGGCCTGTGCGGATTCAGGCTGACTGCCGTTTGGTATCAGGGTTCGATCCAGATCACAGCAGATTAATATTGTCGGAATGTTTTCCTCTGTTGCGTTCATCATGCTTGTCTCCTGCTTCCTTTAAGACAGATCACCATTTCCCTTGCTTAGATCGCTGCATTATTGCTCAGGAAATCATAATGCGTGATAGCCTCCATCGCTCCTGGTAGCCCACTTACCTGAGATTGATAAATATCCTCATGTTGCTGCAGATCTTTTTCTCCGCCCACCTGGGCAGCCAGAATATTACCTCCCAGCAAATCGAGATCCGCACGGGCACTGCCGACGACTAGTACGTGGTCAAGAGCGATGTCATGGCGATCCGCCACATAACGAATAGCGAATCCCAAGGAAGCGCGCTGGGGTACAACCAGAAATTCCTGCGGATTGAGGGCCATCAAACGGCTGGGAATATCACAGTTGTGAAGCTGATCATTCAGCTCTGCCAATCCCGCAAATTCGGCGTTGTCATGGATGAAACCATGCACGGCATAAAAACCCTGGCCGCTGCGGCCTACAATCTGCACGCCAGGGGTTTCGGCAAGCAGGTCGTATACCCGATCGCCTTGCCAATCTACGCCAATGTGGCGGCTCCAACCCTGATCGCGGGAGAGACTGGTACCATAATGAATCTGGGTCCCTCCACGGGTTATGAGAATATCAGGAACATTCATGCGGCGCTGCTTGAGCAGAGCCAACAACTCATGGAGAGGACGAAAACTGACCAAACCAAAGGCCATTTTCCGCCGCTGGCGATGCAGCAGAGCGACCAATTCTTCCTGTTGCTCAGGAATGGGTGCTGGATCAAGCAAACGGGCACCAAGAAATAACAGCCGATCGGCAGTAATACGTTCGCCCGTTGGGATACTTTCTTGTTGCTGAGGAACAGTAAGGGGCAATTCATCCAGAGCGGTCAGGTAATGGTTAACGTGGGTCTGCCAGGAATAATAGCGACGTACCCCGGCAATACCGTTCTTGGCATAACTTTGCCAGATAGTCTTATCGCTCAGCATGCTGAGCAGCTTCTCGCCAATTTCTTCAGTACTCAGAGGATCAATCAACACGCCGTTTTGGCAATTGGCGATAATATCTTTGGGTCCTCCGTCTTCAGTCGCCAGGATCGGCAACCCGCAAGCCGCCGCCTCAATGAGTGTCAGACCAAATGGCTCGGTCAGGGCCGGATTGATGAAAACACCTCCCAGGCCTGCCGCCCAGCGATAGAGATCTGGTACGTCATCAGGACGGTGGTAGCGGGGATAGGCGGCTCTTCCGTAAAGATCATAACGATCAATCAACAGCAGAATTTCCGTCAATACCCGCCGTGGACCGGCGGCCATGTCACGAATGTCATCGCGTGTTCCGGCCACAATCACCAGATTGGCGCGCGCCTGCAAACCTGGATTTTGGCCATAGGCATGAATCAGACCGGCAATATTTTTTCGTTCGTCGGGACGGGACAGGGCAAGAATAGGCGGCTTTTGTGGTGCTCGTAAAAAACGGCGCAATTCTGTGCTGATGGGCGGCGAGGGTTGAGTGCCGGGTTCAAAGCGGGAAAGATTAACCCCCGGCGGAATCACCCGCATCCGCTCAGCATTTGCCCAATCATACATCCCGTATTGTCTATCGATCTCGTCCTGGGTACTGGTGATGATCAGGGAGGCAGTAGCCAGAATTTCTTCCTCAACACGGATACGCTGGGACAGGCGATATTTTTTCTCGAGGGTGCGCTCTGACTCTCCAGAGGCCAAAAGACTCTGGCGTTTGCTGCGCCCGAGGGAATGTCCGGTATGTACCAGGGGCACACCGAGTTGCAAAGCCAGACGCATACCCACATAGCCTGCGTCGGCGTAGTGAGAATGGATAAGACTCGGAGATTGCTGACGCAGATACTCCATGGCGTGATCACTAAAGCCATCCAGATAAGGCCACAGGGCTTCTTTGGGCAGGTATTCGTCAGGTCCAGCCGGAAAACGAATAATATGCGCCTTCGGCAAGTCAGGCAGGATCTCGTGTTGCTTGGCGTAATCATCAGCCACGTTAGAATCGTGAATCCTTCGGGTGAGCAGATCGACCCTCCCGACCCGAGGATCTGCGGCAAGCGCGCGCAGCAGTTCGACGACATAAAGAATCTGACCGCCCGTATCCGCATCGCGGCCCAGTTCCAGATTCTGGCCGCGAATCAGTCCGTGAAGGCTGATAAGAACCAGATGGAGCTGGGCTGAGTCCGGCTTGCTTTCCGGGCGATTGTCCATTATCTAACCCTCACTGTATGCTCCCGAAACATATTACCTACTCCTTTGCATTCTCCGTGGCTTCGTCCAGTGTTTCATCGAACCCCAGCCGCTCCAGAAGACCCGGCTCATCCAGGAAATAGCGCGCAAGTAATAGTCCTGCAGCGCTCCACACCTGTCCGATATTGGCCCGACGACCTACCAGACGTCCAAGACGGCCGTCGTAGTATTCTGGCCAACGGTCGGCAAACAGGCGTGGCTCAACCATTTGCCAGGCCCGCTCTGCCAGATCCATGCGTCCCGCCTTGATAGTTGCCGCCACCAGGGGCCAGATCATGACCGGCCAATTGCCACCATTGTGGTAAGACCACGGAATATTTTTAGGGTCAGACCCCGTGATCAGCCGCCATTCATCCCCCTCAACGGCGGGATAAACGAGTTTCATGGGGACTCGTCCAAGCAGGTCGTTCCAGCGCTGCTCAATCAAGCTGGTCAACGCCTGTGCCTGGGCAACCGTGGCCATGCCCGTAGCCAGCATCAACAAATTTCCCTGGGCAAAAAAGCGAAAATCCATCCGCCCTGGACCCAGATTTCCTACGAAAAAGCCGGCCCCGTCGGGAAGCCAGTCCTGGACCCAAAGAGGAATGGATTCGGGGTGGATATTGAATAGATTTTCAATATCCACCCCGAGCATTTCCGTTTCAAAGCGATAAATCCGGTTAAGCACATCCATATCCAGCCAGTAATACTGCTGTACATAAGAACGCAATACATTTCTGCGGCGCTGTGCCAAATCTACCAACCATTGACTTCCCTGCTCTGGAAGCAAAAGGGAAGCGCAGCGCAGGGTAGCATTGAACAGCGCCTGAATTTCGATGGGATGACCATTGACGCCCATACGTCGATCAATCATGAAGGAGGCATCAGGAACCAGCAGGGTCGGAAAAACCTCAAAGCGACTCTGCAAACACAGGCTCAGAATCATCCGCAACATGCGCTGGATTTCTGGGCTGCGGGCAAAATCCAGGTCCCCTGTATACAGCACGTAGGCATGCAGGAGCATGGACCACCACATCATCGAGTCCACCGGGGCTACCCGGCCAATGGCCCGGTCGCCAAAGTCCGCCAGCACCTCCTCTTCTCCATGGTCATTGCGCTGCACACGAAACGAGGCAGGCATAACCCCGGGAGCAATCTGCTGCCCTTCAAGTTCTTCCTGCTGTCCTCTGAGCTGCATAATCAGATGCAGGAAGGAGCGGACGACGTCAGCCCGATTTTCCAGCAGCAGAATCAATCCGACGGGGAAAAAATCCCGTACGAAGCAATCTGCATAATTTTCTGCAGGGGCCTTGGGGTCGACGCTGGCTGCCGTACCCACCAGTTGCCCTCCATAGAAGACACCAGCAGCCTCAATCAGTCGATAGGCATCATCCAGGGCTGGACTGACGCCATGGTACCGGGGTTTATTGAAACAAGGTTCATTCTCGGCCAAAGGCTTTTCTCCTCACAGCTGATACTGGGCTAGCGCCTTCGCGTTGGGTTAAACAGATTATTCGCCTTGGGTCCAGCGACTCATGAACGATTCATAAAAATCCAGGGAATCCGGCGTCGCACCTTGCAGAGCGCAAACTGCAGCCGCCAATTCCCCGCCCCGGCGCAGGCGTAATTCCGGGCTTTCCCCCCGCAGCAGACTCCATAACCAGGCGGCAGAAAAGGCATCACCCGCTCCTACCGTATTCACCAGATTATTTACTGGTTCAGCAGCGGCTTCATAAAAGTCGTTATGATCCCAGTAGGCAGAGCCTTCCGGTCCACAAGTCAGCAACATCGACTCCAATGAAAAACGGTCTGCAAAAACCCGCATCTTGTCGCGTAGCACAGGCCCGGAACGTAGCGAAAAAACGACCAGCAAAGTTTCTAATTCATCAACGTTACATTTCAGTATAGATGAATCGGTCAGTAACGGGGCAAGCGTATCAGGCGTCCACCAGGGTGCCCGTAAATTGATATCCAGAAATCGCTTGTTACTGATGGAAGCTAATTTCTGCAAGGTTTGCCGGGATGTACCGATTTCCCGCAAGGCAAGAGAACCGTGATAAAGCCAGGAAACAGGTTCAGGTAATTTTTCGGGGAATGGAATGCCGTCATAAGCCTGATGGGGTAGAATTTTGAAGCGATGACCTTCTATCGGGTCAGGTAGCACCTCCACCCGCCCGGTTGGCAAAGTCTTACTGACCGCCACCCCTGACAAGGGCATCTGCCATTGCCGCATATGATCCAGGATATTCCTGCCATTGATGTCATCGCCCACCTGGCTGATAAAAATGGCGGGCACTCCCAAGCCGTGTAAATGACGCGCCACATTAAAGGGCGCGCCCCCAAGGCGCTGGCTGTCGCCGAAGTCATCGACCAGACATTCGCCGAAAATCACTCCAAAACGCTTAAAATCATGCATGCATCTCACCATATCGAAAGCATAGGTCACTGACAAGAAATCCCATTTTTTGGCGACATTGAACCTAAAAACGGCAGGTGCCGTGGGTGCTTTGCCGCGACTTTTGTTTCGAGCCGTTGTTGTTCTTGGCGAAATCCTGCGCCCGTCAGGAGAGCTGTTTGAGCCCGCAGGGCGAGTTCTCTCCTGACAGCAGGATGAGCCCTAGAACAACAGGCGAGGAACGACGGAGCAAAAAACACCCACGGCAACTGCCGTTTTTAGGTTGAACTATTTACCCAGATAGTCATCAATATTTTATATACCCATGATTTTTACGCCAATGCAATTTATCACTCAACGTGAGGGGTCTTGCCATGCCTGTAAAAACAACTGCCGAACAGCATCAACCCGGAAACCCGATATTTTCCAAGGAGCGCAGACGTCTGGCCCATGTACGCTTCGCCACTGTGCTGAAAATTCTGAATGAACCAAGGCGCTGGATATCGGTCTGGTTTCTGTCCTACGCGCTTCTCGGCGCCATTTCATCTGGCCTCCTCCCCATCCTGTTACCGTTGATGATTGTTGGTTTAACCCATCATCTCAGTTGGGTCGCCTATGTAATGGGGGGATTTAATTTAGGACTTCTGAGTTCACCCCTCTGGGGCTTTCTGGCAGACAGCAAACAATGGCATCGACCGGTCTTTTTTACCGGGTTTTTGATGCTGATCATCGCCCTTGCGCTCATGCCTTTTCTTCCGGGGCTTTTGCCCTGGAGTCTGCTGGCACTACTGGCAGGGGCTGGTACCTCGGCCGTGGCCACTGTGGCCAGCTTATTCATTGTCGAATTTGATCCCAAAGACCACTGGGAGTCTCGTCTTGGCTGGTTGCAGACTTTTAATGGCGCCGGACAGGTGGTCGGCCTACTGGTTGCCAGTGCTTTTGTGGCCAATTTCAAGATGGGTTTAATCTGCTCGGCCCTGGTATTAATTCCAGCCATATGGCTGGGCGCCAAAGGTCTGCCCGCTGCTGCAAAACGTTTTGACTGGTCTGCAGAAATTGGCAACCAGATGCGTCGGGAAATAGATTGGCGACTGCTGGCCAATTTTGGGCGTCCCGAACTGTTGGGAGGTGGGGTAATGCGCTTTTCCCATCATTTATCTCTGCGGGGTGGCAAACGCTTTAAGGAAGTCTTGTCCACCCGTTTCGGACGTTTTTTGTTCTCCTGGTTTGCCGTGGCTTTCGGCGTTGCCGCCTTTTTTGCCTATTTCCCCGTAGCCATGCAAAAAGCCTACAGCGTGGCCCCCGCCTTGACTTCCAGTGTCTATGCAGTGACGGCTGCCGTTGCCCTGATTCTCTATTCTGTGGGCGGACAACTCTCGGGAAAGTTTGGCGCCGGACGGGTATATCGCTGGTCGCTCATCGGACGACTACTTGGCTTTGCCCTGCTGTTGGCTGTCTTTTTTACGCCCATTCCCAAAACCTTCGTAGCCCTGTTGGGTTTTGTCCTGATTATTGCCGTATGGCCTTTGCAAAGCATCTCGGGCACTACTCTTACAGCCCGTCTGACGCCGTTCAGCCAGGGTGCCGCCATGGGTTTATTTAATGCCAGTGGCGCGGTAGCTACCGTGCTGGGTACTTTTCTGGGAGGACCGCTGGTGCAGTTCATCGGTTACCCCGCACTATCTGCCATGGCCATTGTGGGGATTATTCTCGGTTGGGTAAGCGGACATAATCTGCAGGCAGAAAATGTGTCACTCGCAACAGAGGCGTCAGCCAACGCAACTGCGCGATCTACCATATAAAAATGGAAGACTGTTACAAGAGGTCTGACTGAACATTCAAACGAAAAATATGCAATTCCGGAGAAAATTATTCACTTTCTTTCTTGTCGCCCACATCCGGTAAACGGCGGATCACACGCTGAAAGAAAAAATTATTGGGGATGACGACCACAGCGCCATCGTCCTGTTTGAGCTCGGTAAACATCAGGTTTTCTTCAACCACTTCACCGATGAGTGCTTCAGGGAAAATTTCGATACGCTGACCTAAACGTAAGGGCTGCCAGAACCAGATAAAAAACCGCGCGGTAATATTGCTGACCATCGCCCACAAAGCCAGCATACCCACACCGATTACCGCCAGCAGACTGACAAAAGTCGTCCATATGGCAGTCACATCCACCGCCCAGACGCGCAACACCACTACCCAAACCAGAAGCCATAAAAACCAGGTAGTTATGCGTTTAAAAACGATGCCATAACCATGGGAAATGGTGCGCCGTGATCCCAGAAAAGACAGCAGGTGATTGATGGCTTTACCGTACCAATGCAAAATGACATAGCTGCCTAGTATAATCAGTACCGTATAAATCGCTCTATGCAATAGCCATTCGGGATCTACATCAATCCCGTATACTGTCATTACCATGTCCTATCCTTGCCGGGTATTTTATAGGCGCACCTTAGCCGAGGTGCTAGTATATGGCAACAAACAAGGCAAGGAGTAAGCATTGAAACTCAGTAAAATCAGTAGTAACAGCACCATCGAATTGGCGCTCTGGCGCGGTCGCGACTTGCTGTCCCTGCGGAATATCGCCCCGCGATTGACCCTGATGGATTTGCTCGGCGCGAGTGCCAGCCTGCGCAATGATCTGGAACAACGACTTAATCGTGCGCATGCCCAGGACCTGCTCGATCCCACGCAACTGAATTTTCTGCCTCCCTTACCCGAAAACTGCAAAATCCTCTGCGCAGGGCTGAATTATCAAAGTCATGCCACGGAAGTCTCTGCTCCACCAGCGGAATATCCCAACTTTTTTATGCGTTACGAAGATACTCTGGTGGGACACGGTCAAGCCCTGCGTATCCCTTCCAGCTCCCGGGAACTGGATTACGAAGGAGAACTCGCTGTGGTTATTGGCAAGCCCTGCTTCGGGTCCATGAACGATGCACAAGCGCTGGATTGTGTGTCAGGTTACACCATTTTCAACGATGCCAGCGTCAGGGATTTCCAGTTTCGCGCCAGTCAGTGGACCCTGGGCAAAAACTTTCCTGCGACGGGCGGATGTGGGCCTGTGGTAGTCAGTGCCGATGAACTTCCCATGGGAGCCAAAGGCCTGGCTTTGCAGACGTTGATTGATGGTACGGTCATGCAGACTGGCAATACGGCCGATCTGATTTTCAACGTTGCGGCGCTAATTCGTGCCCTGGCGGCAGTCACGCCCCTGCGTAGTGGAGACCTGATCATTACCGGAACACCGGCTGGTGTAGGATTCACCCGCAATCCGCCGCGTTTTTTACAGGTCGGTGAACACTGCGAAGTTCGTATTGAAGGCATCGGGTCGCTCATCAATCCGGTCACGGCAAATTAACCAGGCATGCAGCCTAACGATTGCGCATAAAATCCGCCGTGCGCTGCAAGGCAGTCTGTAAATGCGTATACACTTCGGGTGGCATGTCCTGTTCCTGCATGGAGCGCAACATGCAGGCCATCCACTGATCCCGCGCCTGATCATCTACCGGAAAGCTGGCATGGCGCGCCCGCAGGCGGGGATGTCCAAACTTTTCGACATACAAATCCGGTCCCCCCAGCCAGCCTGAAAGAAATAAAAACAGTTTCTCCTTGGATTCACTCAGGTCAGCCGGATGCATTTCCCGCAAAGGACTGCGCCATTGCGCTTCACTGTCCATCAAGTCATAAAAACGATTGACCAATGCCCGGACCGCGCTTTCGCCGCCCAGCAGGGTATAAGGAGAAGTTTCAGGTTCAAGAATCACAAATCACTCCAGATAAGTATAACCATGCAGACCATCGGCAAATTGTTGCAGGAAAAGATGCCGTTGCTCAGGGTTGAGATGGGTACAATGATCGACTTTTTTCTGGTAACGCGCCAGTAAATCCGGAGCAGAAAACTGCACGTAATTCAATACCGATTCTACGGTATCTCCGGCCACAGGCTGCTCCAGAAGAACCTGACCCTGCGCATTACAAAGCACATTCACCGAATCCGTATCGCCGAAAAGATTGTGCATATCACCAAGAATTTCCTGATAGGCACCCACCATAAATATACCCAATATATAGGGCTTGTCATTTTGCACGGCATGCACCGGCAAGGCCGGTGTCAGGCCTTCTGCGGTCACATAGGCGTCAATCCGACCATCGGAATCACAGGTAATATCTTCAATCCGGGCGCGACGTTTTGGTTCTTCATTTAAGCGCTGAATGGGCATAATGGGGAAAATCTGATCTATCGCCCAGACATCCGGCAAGGATTGAAATAATGAAAAATTCACGAAATATTTATCGACAATTTTTTCATCCAGTTCATCCAGAATATCCCGATGCGCCCGATTATGGGGGTCCAGAAAGCGACGCACCTGCCAGATAACGCGCGCGTAAATTTCTTCCGCCTGCGCTCTTTGTTCAATATGCAGCAGACCGAGATTAAATTGTTGATGCACTTCACCCAGCAGGTAAATGGCTTCCTGATAAACCTCCAGGGCATCGGAAGCCTGCGCATTCTCCAGGCGTTGCAACAGCCGTTGCCATTCCTCGGTGATTCCCTGCGCGGCAGTTGCAGACAAGGGCAGCTCTCCTGCTGCCATTTCCACATCTGTCACATTCGTCAACAAAATGGCATGGTGAGCGGTCAGAGCCCGGCCCGATTCCGAAACCACATGGGGCTCCGGCAAATTTTCCTGGCGGGACACCTCAGCCAGGGCACTGACAATGGCATGTGCATAATCGCTGACATGATAGTTGGTCGAGCAATAGGCACGCGAATGGGTTCCTTCGTAATCCACCCCCAGACCGCCGCCTACGTCCACGACTTCCAGTGCCGCACCCAGACGCCGCAACTCGGCATACAGTCGCGCGCACTCGCGCATGCCGCCCTTGATAAACTGAATATTTGGAATTTGCGAACCCAGATGAAAATGCAGTAACTGCAGACTTTTCAGGGCATTTTCCCGGCGTAGATGTTCAAGCAAATCGAGAATATGCGCGGTGGACAAACCAAACTTGGATTTTTCTCCACCCGTATTCTGCCATTTTCCGGCACCTGCCGAAGCCAGCCGGGCGCGAACGCCAATGCGGGGTTGGACACCAAGATCCCGGGATTCACTGAGGATGAGCGGTAATTCCGATATTTTTTCCACCACCAGATAAACCCGCAAGCCCAGCTTTTCGCCGCTCAAGGCCAAACGAATATACTCGCGATCCTTATAGCCATTGCAAATGACTGTTCCGCCTACGGGCATTAAGCCCAGCACGGCCAGTAATTCCGGCTTGCTGCCTGCTTCTAGACCCACATTGCCTGAGCCCGCCCGCAGAATTTCTTCCACAACCCGACGTTGCTGATTGACCTTGATGGGATAAACCGGGGTATAGCCCCCCTGATAGCGCGTATCCTGCATGGCGGCCGTAAAGGCGCCACGCAGTTTTTCTACCCGGTGACCGAGAATTTGTGGAAAACGCAGCAGACAGGGCAGCCCCAGGGAGTGTTCTCCCAATTCGCTGGCCACATCAGCCAGTCCAATCGCCGGACTGTCCGCACGCGCATCTGGCCGCACCAGCATTTGCCCATCTTCGGCGATGTCAAAATAACCCTCGCCCCATTGCTGCAGATTGTACAGATGACGACTATCGGCCACCGTCCAGCTCATGCCCGCTCTCCCCCTCAAAAGCCTAGCGCAGTCTAAGGGTTCTGCAGGCCACCCGACAAGTCATCTATAGGGCTTCGTTGGCAAAATCCGCCAGTCTTGAGCGTTCGCCACGGCGCAGGGTAATGTGGCCGCTGTGTGCCCAATCCTTGAAGCGATCCACCACATAGGTCAGACCCGAAGTGGTTTCCGTCAGGTAGGGCGTATCAATCTGGGCAATATTACCCAGGCAGACAATTTTGGTGCCAGGGCCTGCCCGGGTAATCAGGGTTTTCATTTCCTTGGAGGTCAGATTCTGGGCCTCGTCGATAATGACAAACTTCTCCAGAAAAGTGCGTCCCCGCATGAAGCTCATGGATTTCACGCGAATGCGTTTGTTCAGCAAGTCCTGGGTCGCACTGCGCCCCCAACTCCCGGCTTCATCGCTACTGCGCGCCAGAATTTCCAGATTGTCTTCCAGCGCACCCATCCATGGCTGCATTTTTTCTTCTTCAGTCCCTGGCAAAAAACCGATTTCTTCGCCTACAGGTACCGTTGCCCGGGTAATGATGACTTCCGAATAGCGTTTATGTTCAAAAACCTGATCCAGAGCGGCCGCCAGGGTCAGCAGGGTTTTTCCGGTACCGGCATGACCCAGCAGGGTGACAAAATCAATGTCCGGATCCATCAGCAGATTCAAGGCAAAATTCTGCTCAGGATTACGGGCGACGATTCCCCAAACGGCGTGACGATCATGACGATAATCCGTGATCCGCTCGATGATGGCATGTTCAGGATGCACCTCGCGGACAATAGCCGCGAATTCATCGGCACCCGCCTCCCCCTGATTCAGGGCAATAAATTCATTGGCATGCCAGTGCTGAATGGCAGGACCACTGATTTTATAAAAACTGCGCCCGCTTTCCTGCCAGGCATCCAGATCGCGACTGTGCTGATCCCAGAAATTTTCACTGAGAATTTCCGAGCCCGTGTACAATAAGTCCGCGTCTTCCAGGGCCCGGTCATTCTCGTAGTCTTCCACGCGAATACCCAGGGTCCGGCCCTTGATGCGCAGATTGATGTCCTTGCTGACCAGAATGACATCTTTTTCAGGGTGACGATTTTGCAAGGCCAAGGTAACCGCAAGAATTTCGTTATCGGCCTTACCACCCGCCAGATCTTCCGGCAAAGCCTGCTGGTAGGCGGCCGTCTGAAAAAACAGACGTCCCTGGGCATAGGGCAAAGGCAAGCCCTGATCAAGATCAGCCGTATCCGTCAGTAGTTCGTCCAGCCTGCGACTGACCTGACGGACGTTACGGGCCTGCTCGCTGAGTCCTTTTTTATGCTGATCCAGCTCTTCCAGAACAATCATGGGAAGCAGAATGTCGTGTTCCTGAAAGCGGAACAGCGACGCTGGATCGTGCATCAGGACATTAGTGTCGAGAATATAAAGCCGTGGTTTTTGTGGATCGTTGGCAACCGCTTTGCCGGCACTCATGGGAGTTTTTTGACAATATCAAGTATCACCGCCGCATGACCTGCCGCTTTGACCTTGCGCTCCACATAGGCAATTTTACCTTGCCGGTCAATAACAAAGGTGCTGCGCTCTACGCCAATACTGACTTTGCCGTACATGTTTTTTTCCTTGAGCACATCAAAAGCGGTGCAGAGGGCTTCGTCCGTATCTGCCAGAAGCGGAAAAGGGAAATTGAACTTGCAGGCGAATTTTTCATGGCTGGCCAGACTGTCGCGGGAAACGCCCAAAACTTCTGCGCCAGCCGCCTGAAAATCAGGATAAAGGGCAGTAAATTCCTGGCCTTCTGTGGTGCAGCCGGGAGTATCATCCTTGGGATAAAAATAAAGGACGACAATTTTGCCGTTGAGATCGCGCAAACGGATTTCTGAATCCTTGCCATAAGCAGCAGCGTGAAATTGCGGGACATCTTGACCGACGGCGATTTTTTCTGAGGACATGGAAGACTCCTGAGTGAACCTGTTGAAAATCTAGCGCGGCTGATGCCCAGATGTCCAGCCATTCCCCGGATCACGGTCGGACTTGCACCCATGCAGGGGCTGCTCTAGCATGAACCCATGAAAAATCATGTTCATGATACGCCCTCCCCCACGCACAGCGATGCAGAAGTGACTCAGCTATTGCGGGACGCGGGGCAACGCGTCACCAAGTTACGCGTTGCTGTTTACAGGACGCTCCTGGACGCCGAGCAACCCCTGAGCCATCCCGAGGTCCAGCAACGTCTGGAATCAAGCATCGCGAGCCCGGTAGATCGGGTCAGCTTATATCGCAATCTGGAGTGGTTAGTGGATATCGGCCTGGCCCACCGCATTACCGCAGATGATAGGGTCTGGCGTTTCAGTGCCCGACGCCTGGAACAATCCAATCAGCATCCCCATTTTCACTGTGTTTCCTGTGGACAGGTTTTTTGTCTTCCGGAAAGCCCGGTCTCCACGCCCACTCTTCCCAAGGATTATTCGGTCATCGAAATGGAACTGGTGGTGAACGGTGTCTGTGCCCATTGTGGTAAAAACAAACCCCCCGATTGATCGTAATACGAGGGCTAATATCAGTCTGATTTTCATCTGTCGATCCTCCATGAATACTCCCTTTGCACAAAGCGAGGGAAATGGGAGGATGGCCGTTAGTCTCCCGGCAATGACTTGCAGAAATCCGTGTGTATAATACACACCATGACGAGCTCAGAACTGATCAAATGCCTGGAGTCGGCGGGATGGTTGCATCGAAGTACAAAAGGTTCGCATCACGTCTATGTGCATCCCGATCGCCCAGGGCATCTTTCGATCCCGCATCCACGTAAAGACCTGGGCACAGGATTACTCCACAAACTTTTGAAGCAGGCAGGACTTAAAGAGGGCAACTGCAAATGAGATACCCAATCGCTATTGAATCCGGGGATGAGACCCATGCCTTCGGGGTAGTAGTTCCCGACTTGCCGGGCTGCTTCTCTGCCGGGGATACCCTGGACGAAGCCATCCAAATGGCCAAGGAAGCCATCGAACTGTGGCTGGAGGTGCAGATTGATGAGAGTGGAGACATTCCAGAACCTAAAGCCATCACGGAGCATCAGGCTAATCCGGAGTATGCTCACTGGATCTGGGCGCTGGTGGATGTGGACCCGGCGCTCATCTCTGACAAGGCGGAACGAGTCAATATTACTTTGCCTGCACGAGTGCTGCGACGTGTAGACGAGGCTGCTAAAAGCCGTCACGAGAGCCGTTCTGGTTTTCTAGCTCGCGCCGCACTGGCGACATTGCGGCGCGAGGCCTCTTAAATCTGCCACAAATTGGGCGACAAAATGGGGTATTCGTAATTTGTTGTGTATGGCGCCTCAGCTGGATCATAGCTCATTCAGGTCGTGTTTGTGTATATTACACCTATGCCCCACCCCCGCCCTCACTCCAGATTTCTGCCTGAGCTCTGGAAACCAGCGGTGCCTCAAAACGGCAAATATGCTTACCCCCCTTGGGAGTGGGCACCATGAGTAATGCGCCCGAGTCGATATCTTCCGGATTAGTCATCTGATTAATCTGCATGAGATGGGCAACAGAACTGTGATTCTGCTGGGCAATTTCTGCCAGATTCTGGCCAGGCCTGATGGTGATGCGCATGGTCGGGCCATGATGGCAGGCAGGAGCCACATCCAGCTCCTGCAAGGCATGACGCATGGTCACCCGAAATACGGGTGCCGCTTCTATGCCCCCAAAATTCCATTTGAAATGACTACCGCGCAGGGAAACGGCCATCACCAGTTGTGGATGATTGCCGGGAGCAAAGCCGACAAAGGTGGCATTGGTGGTATGTCCATAAAAGCCGCCATGACCATTGGCCATATTGGCTGTACCCGTCTTGCCCGCTACATGATAGCCCTCAATGGCCGCCAAGATACCTGTTCCTCCCGGCTCCGCCACACTCTGCAGCCAGACTCGCAATTTTTTGGCCACCCAGGCAGGCATAATTCTCTTGGCGACTGGTGCCTGCCCCATGACCAATTCCGGTCGCATATGGTAGCCCCCGTTGGCAAAGGCGGCATAAGCATCTGCCAATTGCAGGGTGGTAACACTAACCCCATAACCCAAGGCAATGGTGGCATGGCGCGCCAGACTCCAGCTATGCCAGTTGGGCAGTACCCCTGAAGTCGCATCTACGAAACCGAGATCGGGTTTGCGCCCAAAACCGGCGCTACGGTACATATTGTAAATAATCTGCTCGGGGGTTTTGAGTGCAATTTTGGAGGCCCCAATACAACTGGAATATTTGAGAATATGTTCAATATTCAGGATGTGATGGCGCACATCATCCGTGATGGCATAACCGTCTACTATCAGCGGATGAAAAACATTGAATCGGGCAGCAGGCTGAACACTGTGGCTCGCCAGGGCTGCCGCTACAACAAAGGGTTTCATCACTGAACCCGGTTCAAAGGCCTGATGCACGGCATTATTGGTATAGTCGGCAGGATCCATGCAGGAACCCTCTGCATTGGGATTGCAACTGGGTGCACTGACCATGGCCAGAATCTGTCCGGTGTGCACATTCATCACCACCGCAGATCCATCTTTGGCGTGAAAATGATGCAGTGAACGGGTCAGGGTAATATAGGCCCAATATTGAATCTGGGGATTAATGGTGAGCTGCAGGGGATGACCAAAATGCGCGAGTTTTTGCACTTTGGCCACATGCACTATCTGACCATGTCCATCCACCAGTGCCAATTCCTTTCCGGGATGCGCCCTGAGCCAGGTGTTGTAACCACGCTCCAAACCTGCAGAACCCTGGTGTCCCTCATCCACCAACCCCAGCAGGGGGGTTGTCACCGCGCCCATAGGATAATAACTGCGGCTGGTATCCTGCACATAAATGCCCGGCACCTGCAGCTTTTGTAGAGCCGTTCCGAACTCCGGAGCAACCTGACGTTCAATATAAGCATAATCTGCTCCTCCGCTGGCCACTCGACGGGCAAAACTGGCTTCGGAGAGATGCAGGGCATGACTGAGTTCTGCCCATTGGTCGTGGTGTTTATCCAGAATGGCAGGATTCGCCCAGATGGTAACCGCATGCACATTTACCGCCAGAGGTTCACCATTACGGGCTGTGATGATTCCCCGACTGGCTGGCAAAGGAATAGTCCGTAAATAGCGCATCTGGCCCTGCTGACGCAAGGTGGACTGGTCCAGAATCTGCAGATAAATATCGCGAATCAACATAACTGCAAAAGTCAGTAACAGGAAGATGATGACCAGACGCGCCCGTCCTGCGGGCAGGAATTTTATGGGTCTATCCATTGACAATACGGTTCAATAACAACAAATAGTTCTACCTGAAAGCATTGGAGCAGTTAGTCGGCGTATAAGCTTAATATGATATGTAGACAATGCAAAAGTTCCCGGCAACCCGCTTGGCAGTAAGCTATGGAGGATCAGCACCATATTTTTGATATGATAAGCGCCGCAATGCTGACCCCTACCATGGAGACCGCCTGCTGATATGGCCTTCAACAAAACGCTTAGTCTGTCCCGTTTTTATTTTTTATGCGGCCTGTTGTTTCTGGGTGCTTTTATCCTCTTTGCCTACCATAGTGGCAGCGGCAGCCTCTGGGATATTGATGAGCCCAATAATGCCCAGGCGCTCAAGGAAATGTTTGCGCAGCATAATTTTGTGCTTCCCCTGTTCAACGGGACCCTGCGCGTTGCCAAACCCGCTCTGAATTACTGGCTCATGTGGGGTGGCGTGGAAGTGTTCGGGATGAACAGCTGGGGTTTGCGTATGGGTTCGGTGTTGGTGGGAGCGCTGTTTGTCCTGTACCTGACTGTCTCCACACGGCGTCTGATAGGCAGCGGTCCCGCTTTGCTGACGGGCCTGGTGGCTGCCACTATCTTGCATAGCCAGATCATTTTCCGGGCGGCGGTACCAGACCCCTTATTGATTTTATTTGTCAGCATGAGTCTGATCAGCTATTTGCACGCCTATCAATTCCCGGAGACACGCAGCTTCAATATTTTACTCAGTTATGCCGCCATGGCCCTGGCCACTGTGGATGAAGGACCGATAGGCTTCCTGATCCCGGGGCTGATTATTGTGGTTTTTTTATTGTTGCGCGGTAATCTCCCCTATTTATGGAAAGAAGGGCGCCTGCAATGGGGCTTACCTTTGTTTTTGCTGATCGGCCTGCCCTGGTATGTTGCCGTAGGGGTAGAAAGCCACTGGAGATGGGATCTGGGCTTTCTTTTGCGGGCCAATATCAGCCGTTATAATGCTCAAATGCAGGGGCATCAGGGGCCGTTTTTTTACTACCTGCTGACCATTCCCCTCGCCCTGCTCCCCTGGTCCGTATTTCTCCCTCAGGCACTGCGGCCTCTGTGGCTCAAACGCAAGCAACTGATCCAGCAATATTCTGTGGATACCTTTTTGCTCAGCTGGTTATTGGTGTGGGTCATTTTTTTCAGCATTTCCGCCACCAAACTGCCCAATTATGTCTGGGAAGCCTATCCACCCCTGTTTATTTTTCTCGGAAGACGCCTTTACCAGGCCCTGTCCGGGGAAATGCCCTTTCACCGCCGGGGATTATATATGTCCTTGTCCGTGCTTTTCAGCGTCGGGGCGGCACTGGTCTATGCCGGCGCTATAATCGTGCCGGCAAAAATTCCTCCTCTGGGCTCGCTTTATTACCTGGGCTTACCCTATGCCCTGTCTGCCGTCCTTGCCGCACTTTGGGTATGGAAAGACCAAGTTGGACGCTGGTTGATCACTCTGACCGCCGGGGCCGCCGCCTTGACTTTCGCGCTGATGACCTACACCGAGCCAGCATTGAATATTTTGAAGCCTTCTTACTTCATGGGCGAAAAAATCCGTCAGTATCAAGGCGACAAACCCTACAGCATTGCCGCCTGGAACTGGTTCCAGCCCAATTTTCTGTTTTATGCCGGGCGTGGCAACATGATTTTGCACCGACCCAGGCAGATGGCGGAATTACAAAACATTCTGCGTCATAGCCCCAGCCCCCTTTATCTAGTCTTACCCAGTCGGGATGTTCCTGACATGCGCAGAAGCCTGCCGGATCATCTCCATATCCAAAGCATTTATGTCAGTTATGAGTTATATAATCACGAAAATTTGACCTTGTTACGCATCAGCCCGCAATCTGCTGTTTCCCTTCAGCACCAGACCCCTCCGGGTTAATCTCGGGATTGGGTCCGGCGGAAGTGGAAAACGTCTGCTCTGTCAGATTTTCCTCGCCAGCCACCTGTTCCAAATTTTGGCGGGCAGGTTCAGGCAATAAAAAAGTCAGTGCCAATCCCGTCATACTGAATAAAAAAGTGAGCAGAAGGGTGTTTTCTATGCCCATCGCCTGGAGCAGAATGGGAAATAAAAACACCCCGATAAATGCGCCTACCTTGGCTGTCCCTGCGGAAATACCAGCGGCTGTAGTCCGTAAATGAGCAGGATAAATTTCTGAGGCCAGGACAAATGTAGTGGTATTCGGGCCAAATTCTGCAAAAAAATAACTGATGGCATACAAGGCAATAAACAGAGCAAATGCCCCAGCTATATCAGGAATCACGCCAATGGCGAGAAAAGCCATGCCCATGCAAAAAAAACCGATCAATTGCAGACGGCGATGACCAATACGGTCCAGAGTGAATGCCGCAAGAAAATATCCCGGCACTGCAGCAATTGCAAAAACAATCCAGCTCCAGGCAATATTGGCCATTAGCCCACCATGTGGGGCCAGCGCATGCATAATCATGGGCGTCGAAATAGTATTCCCATAATAGGCATAATCAAAAGCAAACCAGGCCCCAGCCGTACCCAACAAATATCGCCAATAATGTCTCAGTGGCTTTGGAGAGGTAACCGATGAATCCGCGTTGTTGGGAGCTTTTGTGGCCCGATTCAGCCAACGCGGTGATTCCGGCATGCTGCGTCGCATCCAGTATGCACCAAGCGCAGGAAACGCCCCCAGCCCCAGCATGATGCGCCAGGCCAGATCATGGTCAATTTGTGCGGCCAACAATGCCAGGGCAATACCAGGGCCAATCAAAACGCCCAAAGCCTGAAAGGAAAAAGTCAGACCCACCAGCAATCCGCGATTATCCCGATTGGCATATTCGCTCATGATCACTGAAGACAAAGGATAATCTCCACCTACCCCCAGCCCCAGAATAAAACGAAAGATAATCAATGTGGTAATATCATTGGCGCAGGCAGATCCGAGTGCGCCGAGCACCATCAACAGGGCTTCAATACCGTATATTTTGCGCCGCCCATAAATATCCGCAATTCTACCAAACAGATACGCCCCAAATAGTACGGCGAGCAAAGAAACGGAGCCAATCAGGCCCATCATCAGGGCATCAGGATGCCATTCCTGACGAATCAGTGCCAAAGCGTACCCAATGATAAATAAATCGTAGGCTGCCGAAAAAAATCCCAGTCCGGCAGTTAACATGGTTTTTAAGTGAAAAAGCCCGAGAGTGGCGTCATTCAGCGCGGCAATGGACGAAACAGATGTATTTGCTGATTTCATATACCCCGACGGACGTATTTGGGCAGAACAGCGCTATTTACAGACCGGCAATGTTTTCAGCTGGCTGAGCACCTGCCCCGCGAAAATTACCCCCGCCGGATGCACCGGATAACCCGCCGTTTTCAGAGCGGTTACGGTCCAGGTATTGCAGGTATGAAAAGCATCATACGTACCCGGCGAGGCAAAAAATTTGCTGCGAGAATAAGGCCCGGCCCCAACAACTGTCAACCCGTCTGTATGGTTTACAGTCAGAAAGGCAGCGATATAATTATCCAGTCTGTGAAGATTTTCCGGAGAGACCGGTAACCACCGGACTTTAACACCCGGCAGATCACTTGCTGCACTCAGATTTTCCACGGCTCTGATCAGCATCACGCTATGGGAAGGCAACAGGGCGCTGATTCCCTCCCAGACACTGGGGTTTTCGGCCATATAGTAGCGCCGGTTACCCCATCCAAAAATCCAGTCATGAGGCTTGACCCGAAAATACTGCGGTACAAACTTTAAGTCACCCTGCATTTCATCAGCAGGAATGATCAATCCGGTATGCCAGCCTATATCAATAACACCGATCTCAGATCTGTCGCGGGCACAAGCTGCTGTAGCCGCATGGCTGGAAACCGGCGGTAAGGCTGCACAACCGGCCAGGAAGGCCATCATGCCGATCTCCAGAAAAACTGGTCGCCAAGCGCTCACGCGTCTGCCGGTACCACTATTGGGAGTCTGATAACATGGCATGATAGACAAAATCCACGCGCCGGTTGCGCTTCCAGCACTTGGGATCATTGGCGTAACACAGCAGATTGTCCTTACCAAAGGAAACCATCTGAATTCTGCTGGCAGATACCCCGTCGGCTTCCAGCAGGCGCGCCACGGCTTCTGCCCGGCGATTACCCAGAGCCAGATTGTATTCCTGAGTACCGCGTTGGTCACAGTTACCTTCCAGACGTACATCTACATGGGGAAATTTTAATAAAAACCGGGCATTATCCAGGGCAATACGACGACCGTGGACATTGACCTGACTACTGTTCGTTGCAAAATGAACGCGCAGATGCGAGGGTAAGGCGGCCAGTTCAGCGTCAGACAAATACCTGTTCCGCCCCCCGAGGGGACCATTAATATCCTCACTCTGTACGCCTGGAGCCGCATAACGCTGGGTAGGTGGCTGGGTTATAACATGGGAAGGCACAGGTATGTGGGCGACCGGATGGGGTGAGACTTCCTGCGCGCATCCTGTCAAAAGCAAGGAAGCAGGCAATAGCATCCATAGCATATGCATAATGGGCAGGCGGACACGGAAACGTGGCATTTTTTCTCTCCTTGTGGCAATAGCCCTTGTGACCGCTGCCGCGCCGCTAAGTTTCAATCCATGTGTAGGGTTGTGTATGACTCCTTTAACAGTTCCAGCAACTGCGCTTCATCCACAACCGTAATGCCCAGCTTAGCTGCCTTCTCTGCCTTACTGCCCGCATCCGCACCCAACACCACATAATCGGTTTTCGCGGAGACGGAACTACTGACCTTGGCCCCGGTTGCCTCAATGGCCGCCTTGGCTTCCTCCCGACTCATCTGCGGGAGAGTTCCTGTCAGGACAAATATGCGCCCAGCCAAATGTCCAGAGCTTTTGGGCGCGACCTTCTCCCAGTGCAGGCCGGTAGTGCGCAAGGCCGTAATCACTTCCCGATTATGGGATTGCGCAAAAAAATGCTGGACTGACTCGGCGACAATAGGCCCTACATCCGGAATATTCTGCAGTTGTGCCTCATCTGCCGCCATCAGCGGATCAAGATCGCCAAAGTGCTCAGCCAGTGATTTGGCTGTCGTTTCACCGACCTGACGAATACCCAGGGCATACAAAAAGCGCCAAAGTTGTGTTTGCCGCGAAGCTGCAATTTCGGCGAGCAGATTTTGTGCGGATTTACGGGCCATACGCTCCAGACCACACAACACGTCTTCATTGAGGGAGTAAATATCAGCCACCGTTTTGACCAGTTCACGATCTACCAGTTGGGTAATCAGTTTTTCGCCCAGACCACGAATATCCATGGCCTTGCGTGAAGCAAAATGACTGATTGCACCCACTCTTTGCGCCGGACAATAAATACCCCCCATGCAACGATGCGCGGCTTCGTTACTGAGACGCAACACTTCCGATCCACAGATCGGGCAATGATCAGGTATCTGCCAGGGCTGGGTATGCTCCGGTCTGGCTTCAAGGATGACCATGACCACTTCAGGAATCACATCACCCGCCCGCCGCACCAATACCGTATCGCCTACCCGGATATCCTTGCGATCTACTTCATCCTGATTATGCAAGCTGGCACGACTGACGGTCACTCCACCCACCTGCACGGGACGCAATTGGGCAACAGGGGTAATCACGCCCGTACGTCCCACCGAAGCCAGAATGTCCTCAACCACTGTTTTTTCCTCGTGCGCCGGAAATTTATAGGCAATAGCCCAGCGTGGCGCGCGCGCTGTGAAGCCCAGGCGCTCCCGTTCATGCAAATCATTCACCTTAAACACCAGGCCATCTATTTCAAAGGGCATTTGTTCACGTAAATTCTGCATTTTTGAATAATATTTTCTACAATCATCAAGATGATCGATCTTACTAAGGTAAGAAGTTACTTCAAATCCCCAGCCAGCCAGTTGCTGTAACACTTCAAGATGGGTTTCTGCCAAGGGGGCATTCACTTCTCCCCAGCCCCAGGGGAAAAAAGCGAGGGGCCTTTGCGCCGTGACCTGTGAATCCAGTTGCCGCAAGCTTCCCGCTGCCGCATTGCGGGGATTGGCAAACGGGTTTTCATGATTCCGTAAACGTTCATCATTTAAACGCTCAAAAGCCGCGACCGGAATGACTACCTCGCCACGAACCTCAAGAATGTTCGGCCAATTCTTACCCTTTAGTTGCAAAGGCACATTGCGAATACTCCGCACATTACTGGTGACGTCTTCTCCGGTACTGCCATCTCCCCGGGTGCCTGCCTGCAGTAATCGTCCGTTTTCATAGCGGATGTTGACCGAAAGACCATCAAATTTGGGCTCCGCGCTCATGCTGACCTGCTCATGTCCCAGCCCTTTGTAGACTCGCACCAACCAGTCTGCAAAACCCGCATCGTCAAACACATTGTCCAAAGAGGTCATGGGCACACGATAATGTATTTCGGCAAAATTGCTGAGGGGTGCCGCACCTACCCTTTGCGTCGGCGAATCGGCACTCCGCAACTGTGGATAGCGATTTTCGAGTGCCTGAAGTTCCCGCAGGAGCACGTCATATTCCGGATCGCTGAGCGTCGGCGCATCTTTCTGATAGTAGGCGGCATTGGCCTCGCTCAGTTGCGCGCGTAATTGCATAATTCGCTGCAGCTCCCTGTCATTGGCTGATGCCACTCATTGCTCCTTTGCTGAAATTCAAGCGTGGGTAATTTTTGGGCGGCGTATCCCGAATGCCCTTTCTGGTATATTTTTGCAGATAATTGAACTACCAACCAGAAGGAGAATGTATGGCTTTGACCCTGTTTGACCTCGATAACACCCTGCTGACAGGGGATTCCGACCACGCATGGATGGAGTTTTTGGGCAGTCGTGGCATTGTCGATGCGGAAGAATTCAATCACCGCAATGATCAGTTTTACGCCGATTATGTGGCCGGGCGCCTGGACATCCATGCTTTTCTGGACTTTCAGCTCACGCCATTAGCCGCCCATCCCCGCGCCCAACTGGATGTCTGGCATCGTGATTATCTTCAGGAAAGGGTTTTGCCCATGATTTCCAATAGGGCACGGGCTTTGGTGGAAGATCACCGCCAGCAGGGCGATGTGCTGGTCATTATTACCGCTACCAATCGCTTCGTGACCGCACCCATCGCCACTGAATTTGGAATTGAAAACCTCCTGGCTACCGAACCTGAAGTAAACACAGGCGGCGAATTTACGGGCAAAACGGTCGGCACCCCCTGCTTCCAGGCGGGAAAGATCGAACGCCTGCGTCACTGGTTGCAAGAGCAGCAACTGGATTGGCAACAAAGCTTACAAGGCAGCACCTTTTACAGTGATTCCTACAATGACCTGCCACTGTTGGAAACCGTTGATCATCCTGTTGCTGTGAACCCCGATGAACGCCTGCGTGCCCATGCCACAAGCAAAGGATGGCCGATTCTTTCTTTACATGATCAATAGACGTTCATCAAATTGTCATATTATGGTGCTAGCATTTGTCCATTATTAAACTGTTAACCGGTAAAAACCGGATCAGGAGCCGCAATGCCCTATTTCCGATCAGGGCCCCATATCGGTAAAACGGGAGAACTTTCGCAACTCCCGAAACTAATCGGGTGAGTGTACGCCTATGAATCCTTCCGGGCAGGACACAGCCATATTACGCTGCAGAACTGTTGGCAAATTCTATGGAGAAGCACGAATACTCAGGGAGATTTCTCTGGACTTATATCCTGGGGAAATCGTGGCGTTACTGGGTCCCAATGGTGCCGGCAAAAGTACCCTGCTGACCTGTCTTATCGGGCTCATTCTCGCCAATACTGGTGACATTGAGTTATTCGGTCAGGATATCCAGCAACTGGATACCCAAAACCGCATTCAGACTGGCTTTGTTCCCCAGGAATTCAGTGGTTTTTCCTGGATGCGGGTCAAGCAACTTCTTGAGTTGATTGCGGGCTTCTATCCTGCTTCCGGTCGCCACTGGAAAAAACTCGAAGACTGGGCTGATCTGGACTCCAGCAAAAAAGTTCAGGAACTTTCGGGTGGCCAAAGACAACGTCTGGCAATTGTTCTTGCCATGCGCCACCGCCCGCGTTTATTGATCCTGGACGAACCAGTTTCCCAACTGGATCCACAGGCCCGCCAGGATTTCCTGTCCCTGCTGCAGGAACACGCCCTGGAGCATGAAGCTGCCGTACTGCTCTCATCTCACATTGTTTCTGATCTTGAACGCATTTGTTCGCGTTTTCTGGTACTCCACCACGGCCAGATAATTGCAGAGTGGCCCCGCGAAACCTTACAGCCCGGAGAAGCGGAAAGCCGATTCCTGGCAATGACCAGAGACAGCAACTGATGGGTATCTGGCGCTGTCTCCACCCGCGCCTGCTGTTTCAGGAAAACATGACCCTGATACTGGGTAGCCTCCTATTTTTAATGGGGATGGGTATAACAATCGGCTTTTCACTTTCCACCCAGGCTAAGCCACAGGCGTCGCAAGCGGTTTTTACAATGATATTACTGCCCGCATTTTTTATCGTAGCCGGCTTTCTCATCCATTACTGGCGGATAATTTCTGAAGACCTTTTGAGAATTTTACCCGGTTTTCGCAGGCAGGCCATTGGTATATTTGTTCTCATTCTTATTCTCTTGCTGGTCATCATTGCCGGAGAAATGCGGTTTTCAAACATTCCCTTAGCAGGGGCCTTTGTTTTAACGGTTTACGTGGCATTTTGGGCTGCTTTTTATGCGATTTTGCTCAATACCGGCGGAAGCCGCAGGAAAGACCGAAAATATTGGCAGGGATTTCCCCTGCTTCCAGTGTATCCCCTCATATTTTTCCCACCTGCCAGAGATGTTTTTTTAGCGATTCCCGCACCAGTGGATTCGGTTCTGGGAATTCTACTGCTTTTACTCATCGTCCTGCTGATGCGAAAAACGCCACGAGAATGGCAAGATTTTTTATCCGAATACCTGCACAGGCCCCAGGATATTCGCATCCAGAACATCTCGTGGAGCGCACCCTGGCGCTGGATGCCCGGCAACTGGCACAATCCCATCCTGGATACGGCGCGACGGCCGCAGGGAATTCTGGCGGTTCTTTTTATTCAACCCTTGTTCCCGGCTGCTCTTATTGCATTACAATTTTTGCGGGTTGGCACATCGCATTGGCCACAGGTTCTACCTTTTCTTCCGGTCATTTTTCTCCTACCTGTCTTATCATGGGGTAACTGGTCGGCACGGGCATTTGACTGGCAATATCTGACGCTTACCGGTTATTTTGGTGGCAATCACCAGCAGGCAAGTACGCACATTGTAAAAAGTTACGCTGCGCATACCAGCCTGCTGGCCCTGGTATTACTGTTTTGGCCGGCCCTTATTTTGATTCTTCTGGGATATCCTATTCTGCAAATCAGCATGATTTTGTTGATTTTGTATATGGGCATTCTGGTGCTGGCCTGGGCACCCATGGGTATAATCGGTCTGGGTTTTACCGGTATCCTGCAGCAAATCATCCTGCTTCTTTCTTTTGGGTTGGATGCTGTTCTGGTGTTGCGCAGCGCGCACTACTGGTTTTATCGCCACCTGATTCATGTGCCCTTTCATCTGCGCGGAACACTGGTTTTAATGTTTATGGCCCTTGTCAGTGTGGGGTTTGCCGCCTATCTTGCCCGACAACGTCTGAGTCGCAGTGACTGGAATTTATCCCAATTTTCTGCCCAAAAAATCTGGCAGACAGGACAAAAGTACACTTTATCGGCAGAAAACAACAAGCAACGGACTACCAGAAAATCTCTTAGCACGCATTGGGGGCCCTGGGCAGCGATAATCCTCTTTCTGAGCTTTTTCTTCGGTCAGGCCATCATTGTCATTATTATGGTCATGCTGCGGGATTTCGTCGTCGGCGCGCAGTTGGGTATGCATTATGCCTTACTCCATGAAAAAATGCCGCCGCTTGTCCTGGAAAAGTCCTTACACCAAATCAGTACTTCGTTCCGTATCTGGCTGGGCATCCTGAGCTATACGCTTTGTGCATTGGCGATCCTGATTTTTTTACTGATGAAATTTCCTCGGGAGGTCTGGCGCAAAGCTGAAGGTTTTGCCTGGCGCAAACCCAGTCGTCCAAATGCCTATCTGCTGGCCTTGATACTGGCCATTCTGATTGAACTCTTTGCCCATGGGCTTTTCCAGATATTTCCTTTGCCCAGCCATCTAAACCCGCGCGCATTAGGTCTCTTTGAGGGACTGAAAGGCTCAGGATTGACGCACTACGTGGTCCTTTTGTTGCTGATTGTCATTGCGCCCTTTGCCGAAGAAATTATTTTTCGGGGAGCCATATATGCCGGGCTGCGCCGGCGGTTTTCAGCAGGCTGGTCGGCCCTGTTCGTCAGTTTGCTTTTTGTGTTAGCCCATATACCCAGCAAAATCGAACAGTTTCATTACCCTCCAGCATTGATTATCATCGCCTTATTGGCAGCCGCATTAATATTTTTGCGCATCCGCTATCGTTCACTCTGGCCTGGAATCCTGCTTCATATAGTATGGAATGGCAGTGGCTTTCTGTTACTACTTTGGCATTGAAAAAAGGAACAAATCATGGACAGCTTTACCCCGATGCAGGCGGATAATACCACTTATAGCGGCGCCATCCGTGGTGGCTGGGATCTACTTAAAAACCAATTTAAAACGCTATGGCCGGCTTTACTCATTTTTATCCTCTTATTGGGAATAGGCTTTGCCATAAATTCACTACTCAATTTCAGCGCACCAACATACGTCCAGTTATGGCGATTCCCATTATTCTTGTGGATCACCTTGCTGGATATGGGATTATTCTACCTGTTAGCTAAAAGTCTCACCGCTCAGCCATGGCATATCGGAAACTTGTTTTGGGCATTCAAACGTGGTGAAGCCTGGTTACTTGCCTTGATCTACGCCACTATTGGCAGCGTCCTGGAGGCCTATTCGGGAATGCCTATAGTTCAGCCGGGGCAAAAGTTGCCTGCAGACTGGTTCATGCATCAGCAGATTTGGATAATGTTTATTCCACTCATGTTATTGGGCGCATTCTTTGGATATGTATTTATGCTGTATTCTGCCTATGGATTGAATGCCAAAATGTCCATAGTCAGCAGCTTAGGTATTTTTGGGGGAAAATTGAAATGGCTGTTTTTTCCATTTATTCTGGGCGCAATGCTGATCCTGGTATTCATCGGTGTTGGCATTTTTTTTGCTATATTTTTTGGCATTCTGTTTTTTCTGGTAAAATATCTGGGCGTTATGCTTGTAGGTAAAATCGTTCTCGCCCTATTGGGCGTGGTACTACTGATCGCATTAGAGGTGGCCATTCTTATCTGGACATTTGGTAGTATGCTGATTGCCACCGGTGCCTTGATGGATATGGGGTCGAGGCATAATAGATTGGTCCCCTAAGGCTTCCAAAAGCTGACCCAAAAAGGTTAATCCTAAAAACGGCAGTTGCCGTGGGTGCTTTGCAGCGACTTTTGTTTCGAGCCGTTGTTGTTCTTGGCGAAATCCAGCGCCCGTCAGGAGAGCTGTTTGAGCCCGAAGGGCGAGTTCTCTCCTGACAGCAGGATGAGCCTTAGAACAACAGGCAAGGAACAACGGAGCAAAAAGCACCCACGGCAACTGCCGTTTTTAGGTTAATCAATTTGCTGCGTAGGATTCAGAATCGGCGGCGGCGGCCAACGTTTCCGCTACCGAGACCGGTACAATGCGAGAGACGCCGGGTTCGGTCATGGTAACGCCGATAAGTTGTTCGCCCACCTGCATGGTCAAGTTACGGTGGGTAACAATCAAAAACTGGGTTTGCACGGCCATTTCCTGGACTAAATGGCAGAAACGGCCCACATTGGCGTCATCCAGAGGGGCATCTACCTCGTCGAGCACACAAAATGGGGCTGGATTCAGCCGAAATAGCGCAAAAACCAGGGCAATCGCGGTCAGAGCCTTTTCTCCACCAGATAATTGCTGCAAACTGGCATTGCGTTTGCCGGGGGGTTGCGCGCGTAAAACCAGACCGGCATCAAGCAAGTCGTCACCCAGCAGACTCAGGGCTGCCTGACCACCCCCGAACAAAATGGCGAACAGGTTCTGCAATTCCTGATTCACCTGATGGAGGGTTACGGAAAAGCGCGAGATAGTTTCCTGATCCATGGCGGCCATGGCCTCTTCCAGGCTATTCAGAGCCGTTTCCACGTCTTCCACCTGACTTAACAAATTTCCGCGCCGATCCTCCAGCTCTTGTAATTCTTCTTCTGCCGCGAGGTTCACATTGCCCAGACGTTGTATGGCGGCAGCTATACGCGCCAGTTGTTCTTCCATAGAGCGGGAATCCGGGCAAGGACCGGGGTTTTCCCCCAGATTTTCAGCCAGTTCTGCAGCTCGCAGACCATTTTCTTCCAGACGGACCTGCAAGGCGGCCATTTCCTGTTCGGTTTGCGCCAGGTTTTTTTGCAGATTGCGCAACTGGGTTTCCAGCGGATGACGCTGCTGCTCCAGAGTACGTATTTGTAGATCTATGGCCTGTGCTGATTCCTGATGCTTTTGGACAATGGCCTGTTGTTCTCCAAGCCGATCCTGAAGGGTTTTCTGTTTGTCCTGCAAATCAGGAAGGGCTTGCAGTAGTGCCTCCAGGTTCTGGCGGCTGAGCGCAATGGACTGCATCAGTTGCAGATCCTGCTGCTGGAGATCATCACCGCGCTGTTGCGCTGCTGCCGATTCTGTCTGCAGTTTTTGCACCTGTAATTCCAGTTGCTGACGTTCTTCCCGCAAGCGCCCGTAGGCATTGCGCAATTCCTGAACACGACGTTTGTCCTTATCCGCTTTTTGTTGTGCCTCGCGCAGTTGTTTTTCCTGTTCGACCCAGTTTTCTTCTTCTTCGGCAAAAGCCTTGCGCAGCCCGCTCAGGCGTTCCGAGCTGGCGGTTTTTTCCGATTCCAGACGCTGGGCTTCCATTTGCCGCTCGGTCCGTTGCTGATCTTCCGATTCCACCCGACTGCGTAAACGGGCGACAGACTCCCGTTCCTGTGCTAGTTCCCGGCCAAGTTTCTGCACTTGTGCTTCAGCTTCGCGCAGGGGTATTTGCAAAACGCGAAGAGCCTCTTGGGCTTCATTCAGCGCTGTTTGCGTGGCAACGGCCTGCGCCTCGGCGGCAGTCATTAGCAGCTGGTTATCTTCGAGTTCCCGCCGACATTGCAGCAGGCTGGCTGCGTCTTCCTGTTCGGGAAAAGTCACACCCATCGCGTGCACAATGACTCCCAGCGGAGTTATCCAGGCTTCCCCCGCTCCCAGCTCATGCCGCTTGGCCATGGCACTGGCCAGGTCGGGCGCGGTTCGCAAGCCCCAGAGCCAGTCCTGCATGCCTTTTCGTAACCTATCAGGAATCTTCAGCATCCTCAGCAAGGCATCTTCAGAAAGGCTCGTCAGTTCTTCGGCAGATTCCCATAAAGTGCTGTGCTTCACGCTCTGGTCAGGCGCAGCAAGCACCCGGGCATGAAGGCGATCACCGAGCACCCGTTCAATGGCCACCTCCCAGCCCTTGCGAACCTGCAAACAATCCATCAACAACCCTTGCCCGGATACCCCCGCAGGACTGGATTTTTGCAGGCGTTGCAATAGGCTTTCGAGTGCCTTGTGGCGGGCCTTGCATTCTTGCAAGTGCCCCTGGGCGCTTTCACGCGGCTCGCGCAGGTTCTCAATCTGTTTTTGTTGTTGGGCCAATTCCTCACGCAAAGTTGCAAGATGCTGGGTTGCCGTATTCAGGTTCTCTTCCAGCGTTTGCACACGCAGTTCGGCTGCATCGAGAGCAGGGCGTTCAGATGGCATTTCCTGAACAAAACGCGCAAGGCGCTTATCCATATCCTGTAAACGCGGCTCCAGCTCGCGGACCTGAGCCAGCAGCACATCACGTTTGCGGCGCAAATCAGCAGCCTTTTGCACGCCCAACTGTCGTGCCTGTTCCTGCTCTTCAGCCTGGCGCTCTGCGGCCTGACGAGCTTGGCGGGTTGACTCCTCCTCTGTGCTTAAGGCTTCACGACGATCCAGCAAAACCAGAAGGCGTTCTTGTCGTTGTTTTTCGCTTTCCAGTTGGCGTTGTATTTCGTCCTGGATTTTTTGCTGTTGGTTCTGAAATTGCGCCATTCCCGACTGAACACGCTGAATCTGAGCATGATGTTCTTTCAGTTGATGATCGGCTTCACTGAGATCCGCCTGAACAGCATACAGACCGGCCTGGGCGGCGCTCAGGCTGTCCTGACCGACCCGCGCTTCCTGTCGCAAGCGCTCCAGACCCTGCTCGGTCAACTGGCGGTTTTCTTCCAATGTCTGGTTTTTGGACTGTAATTCATCACGGCACTGATTCAGGACTTGTGCTTCCGTTTCCAGCATCTGCAGGCGTGCAGAAACCGCCCACCATTGCCATTGACGTTCTTCAACGCGCAAGGCCCGCATTTTCCGGGCAGCTTCGGCCTGACGTTGCAAACGCTGCCACTGACCATCCATTTCACCGTGTATATCATGCAGGCGTTGCAAATGTTCCCGGGTTTCGGCAATGCGCTGGGCGGTTTCCCGGCGCCTTTCCTTATAGCGGCTGATTCCCCCCGCCTCTTCCAGCATGGCGCGCAGATCATCGGGACGCGCTTCAATAATCCGACCAATGGTTCCCTGTTCGACAATGGCATAGGTACTGCTGCCCAAACCTGTACCCAAAAACAGATCACTGACATCCCGCCGCCGGCAACGCGCGCCATTAATCCGGTATTGACCATCTCCCTTGCGGTCCAGACTGCGTTTGACACTGATTTCGGCCACTTCGGCAAATGCACCGGGCGCAGTGCCATCACTATTGTCAAAACGCAATTCCACACTGGCCTGGGAAGTCGCCGGACGACTGCCCCCCCCATTGGAAATGACATCGCTCAGGGTGCCGCCTCTTAATTGCCGGGCGGAAGACTCACCAAGCACCCAGCGCAGGGCGTCCACAGTATTGGACTTGCCACAACCATTGGGTCCGACAATCACTACCGGATTGGCGCTGATCTGGATGCGGGTGTTTTCGCGAAAGGACTTGAAGCCTTGAAGAATAATAGCCGAGAGGCGCATGAACAGTGGTTTTTAGGTATGATATCGGACTATTGAAACTTTCATGATGAGGATTAAGCTATGCCCAGTCAACCCAGCAAAAGTCTGGAACGATTTCCCAACCCCCATCCCGAGCGGGATTATGTGGTGCATATGGATATGCCGGAGTTTACCTGCCTCTGTCCACTGACCGGACAGCCCGATTTTGCGCACTTTATGCTCGATTTTATTCCTGACCAGCATAATGTTGAACTTAAATCCCTGAAGCTGTATCTCTGGAGTTTTCGCGATGAAGGCGCTTTTCACGAGGCCATGAGTAACCGGATTGCTGACGATATTATTCAACTGATTCAGCCGCGTTATCTGCGCCTTCTGGGCCGCTGGTATGTGCGTGGCGGCATCAGCACCGATCTGCTCATCGAACACCGTCAGCCCGGCTGGGATAGCCCGGATATCCTCGGGCAGTTGCCCGGCGTGCAATGGACCCGGCTGCAGCCCGGTTACTGATCGGCCCCGAACATGCCCACTTATCTGGGGATTGATTTTGGAACGTCCGGCTTGCGCGGTATTGTTATTGATGAAAATCTCAACACGATAGCCAGTGCCGCCCTTCCCTACCCGGGCTGTCCGTCTGAAAGTTTGACCGATAGCCAGGGATGGTTGCAGGGACTGGAAATGCTGGCGCAACAATTGCGATCCATTCATACCCGGGCCTGGTCTGCCATCAAGGCCATGAGTCTGGATGGGACCTCTGGAACCCTCCTGCTCAGTGACCGACGGGATAATGTTCTGGGTCCAGTATTAGCATATTCAGATCAACGGGCTGCAGCACAGGCACAACAGTTGAAACAGCAATGGCCAGAAGGGGGAATTTGTCTATCCCCTGCCAGCTCCCTGAGTAAACTCCTGTGGTTACGCTGTCATCTCCATAATTTTTCGGAGGCGCATTACGTACACCACCAGGCCGACTGGGTGGCTGCGCATCTCACCAATCACTGGGGGATCTCGGATCGGGGCAATGTTCTGAAAATGGGTCTGGATGCTCAACAGATGAAATATCCGGAGAAAATGCTCAATATCCTGAAAACTGCAGATATTGATCCGGCAATATTACCGAAAGTGGTGCATGAAGGGATCAGCATCGGCACGCTGGATAAATCATGGGCTCAAAGGCTGGGCTTGTCCACAGCAGTCCAGATTCGCGCCGGTTGTACAGACAGCGTTGCAGCGGCCACTGCGGCTGGTTTATATATGCCCGGCACAGCCCTGAGCAGCCTTGGTTCATCCCTGGCTTTCAAGGTCGTGCATGGCAAACCAATAAATACAATGGGTCTTTATAGCCATTATCTGGGTGATTTTTGCCTGGTTGGCGCGGCATCCAATGCCGGAGCAAGTATCCTGCTGCAGCATTTTCAGCGAGAACAAATGCGGGCGCTGGAATCCTCCCTCCATACGGCATATCCCAGCGCTGCCTTGTTGTATCCTCTGGCCAGCAGCGGAGAACGCTTCCCGATCCAGGCGCCTACATGGCCGGGAAGTACCATTCCCAGCGGACAAAATGCCGAGACTTTTCAGATGTTGCTGGAAGGACTCAGCTATATTGAAGCCTGGGGCTATGACGTCATGGAAAAAGCGGGGGTGAGCATTCAGGGGCCCATAAAAACGGTGGGGGGCGGCAGTATGAATGCTGCCTGGATGCAAATGCGTGCCCACATTTTGAATCGGCCTGTAGAAATCACAGTGGACACTGAGGCGGCAAAAGGATCTGCTCTCATTGCTGCGGCTGCCGATTTGGGGGGCTTAAAAATATTAGGGCAGACACCCGTCCAACCGAGAAGAATATTTTATCCTGCAGCAGATGCCGTAGAGCGTTATGCACCTTATGTTCAAAAATTTCAGGAAAAATTTTCCCGATTTTCTGATTAAAAGTTATAGGCCAGATTGATAGTAGTCAAGGTATTCATCGGCCTAAAACCAGGTTGAACTTTCGCATTGTACGTTGCAATAAAGGCAAGACGCAGATTCAACGGTCCATATAACGGACTAACCACAGTAAAAATCGAATTATAGGTATTCGCTCCATTATCCGCCAAAATGGCATCTACGGCCTCTGATAAATGCGCATGTGGACTGAATTTCCAGAGATATTTTCCATAGAGACGGGCAATGGGATGCGTGCTACACACTCCACCAATAGGGTGGGATTGACGCACACCGGCACCCGCTTCAAGACGCAGATGAGAAACCTGATTCAGAACAAAAAAGTGTCCATAACCCAGGGTTTCGTCAGCACGAAAATAGTACCCGTCAAAATGGTTGCGATGATAATTGAGATTCGCAAACAAATATTGCTGCAGGGCAATGTCATAGCGGGTCTGGTTGCTGACATCCAGGCGATCGGCGCTGACTTCCCCTTGAGAAGTCGCGTAGTTATACAGAAGCCTGCTTTGGTTCGACCACAAACCGCGATGCCACAGCAAAGCATCATCGGTGTTCAGATTGAGTGCCTGGCTGGTTCCGGTACTGCTGCTCAGACCCAGACCAACCGTTCCGGACCATTCCGGCTTTTTCGCAAATTCACTTTTGGAAATCACTGACGGCGTCACATCCGGTTCATCGGCCATGGCCTGCACTGAAACACTGAAAAATGCCATGAAGGCCATGAAGGCCATCCAGGCAGGCCATTGATTAAACAGAAAACACATGAAAATTCCTTATTAACCGGCTGAAATTATACGGCTGAATCCAACAGGAGTTGGGCGCGGCTGGCTACTTCTGGCGGGCCATAGCGCGCGGCAGCTTTCCACCAGTGAATAGCCTTGTCTATATCGCGGGGTACTCCCCAGCCATGAGCATAGGCTTCACCCAACATGAGTTCCGCCTGAGGATTGATGTTGTAGGCACCTTTACGCCACCAGTGTGCGGCCTCACTGAAATTCTGAGCGACACCATCCCCCGCAGCATAAGCCAGTCCCAGACGATATTGATCCGGTCCATAACCATGCTCGGCCCCGGACATCCATTTCGCCAACACAGCAGGTGTAACTGCCTCAGTCGCGCTTGAAGCCAGCGGCTTAGTGCCAGGGGCTGCCGTTGCAGCTAATGGCAAAAAAAGCAGAGAGGCACTTAAAATTAAAACTTTTCCAGGCATTCCCGATATCAACTCTGACCTCCGGTCTGATGGAGAGTTGTCCAGACTAAGCTTTTTCCCTATGCTTGTGAAGGGTAAAATTCCATCCAGAGCATAATCCCTTGAGCGAAGCAAAATCCCCCTCGGTACACCAACATGATATGTCAACGCGCTCCAAATCCGGGCAGCATGAACATGATCACCAGCATGCTGCGCACCCGCATCCTCATTCCGGGCATCAGCACGGCCATCACCATCATGCGCCCAAAAGTTTCGGGCGGGCCTTTTCCATTGGCATTTTCCTGAATGTGGTCTTTGTGCTCGCAGAAGCCGTATTTGGCGTGCTGGGTCATTCACTGGCTTTGCTCGCCGATGCTGGCCACAACCTGAGTGACGTACTGGGTCTGGTGATGGCCTGGGGTGCCAGCGCCTTGGCCTTGCGGCCTCCCTCACAGCGCTACACCTATGGCTTGCGTAGTAGCTCCATTCTGGCAGCACTCTCGAATTCTCTGTTTCTGCTGGTTGTGACTGGTGGCATTGCCTGGGAGGCCATAGAACGCCTGCTTCATCCCAGCCCGGTAGACAGCCGGGTAGTCATTGCCGTTGCTGCCCTGGGAGTACTGATCAACACCGGTACGGCCCTGTTGTTTTTGTCCGGGCGCAAGGGTGACCTGAATATCAAAGCGGCCTTCTTGCACATGGCCGGGGATGCGTTTATTTCTCTGGGTGTCGTGCTGGCAGGAATCGTCATGCTGTTTATGCACTGGTACTGGCTGGATTCAACCGTCAGCCTTATTATCAGCGCCCTGATTATTCTGACCACCTGGTCTTTGCTGAAAGAAGCTGCCCGCCTCGTTTTGCACGGGGTCCCGGACAATATTGATACTGATGCCGTGCGCCGCTATTTACTCGGCCTTCCAGATGTGGCGGCCGTACATGATTTGCATATCTGGGCCATGAGCACCACCGAAACTGCCCTGACAGCACACCTGGTTATGCCTCAAGGTTTTCCCGGCGATGGGTTTTTATCGGACATTGCTACGACACTCCGGGAACACTTCGCCATCGTTCATCCTACCCTGCAAGTAGAAACCGGAGATACCGAACACCCCTGCGCTCTGGAACCAGAACAGCAGGTCTAAACAGACCCCCTCAAATCCCTTCAATAGCAGCCCAGTAGCGATCTTCCGCAACAATTTTTTTAAGATGTTCGCGCAGAGCTTCACCACCCACAGGATGGGTTCTGCCTTGATCCCGGCGCAGGAGGTCCGTTAATGGCAATGCCGGAAAGTACTTCAGGGCGAAATCCGTGACACCCAACTCGCGTAACCAGGTGGCCTTTTTTTGCAGTTCCACGGCATCGAGATGGGTATCTGCCAGAATCAACACATCACATTGTTTGACTGCATCGTGAACCCGTTGCTCCCAAAGCCATTGTACCTTGCTTTCCCAAGCCGGATTCCATTCGCCCCAGGAAAAGGGTTGACCGGTCTCAGCCTCTTGCAAGGCCACCCGAATCATGTCCCGTTCCAGGATGATAATACGCAAGGTAGGATGCTTTGCCTGCATGGAAATTGCCCACGAGCTTTTGCCCGAAGCGGCAGTTCCCACCGTAAAAATGACCAGAGGGAATTTTTCCTGATCGACGGATGGGGCCGTGGCGTCCACTTTAGTTTTTCCCTTTTGCTTAAGCTCGCTCATTTTTTTCCTGAATAATCTGATAATACATTGAGAATTTTTTCATTATTGACAGCTAGCGCAACCAGGGTTCCTTTCTGACAACCGGATCTTCGTCAAAACGCTCAGCTTTGCCAGAAGCCAAAGCCCAAACCAGTACCGCTATCCAGACAAACACAGTCCAACCTAGAAAAACATTCAGCAATGAAATAGTCATCCGCTGCGGACAGGCCATTATCCAGGCCAGCAGAGCCGGTAACAAATACACACCCAGCATTACAATAAAGGCAACAACAAGCAGTGCAACAAAACCTGCAGGGCTTTCGGTCATCCACTGTAGCATGATGTAGGCCTCCTGGCAGAGACAATAGAATTGTACCGGAATTTTGCTCAGAAAGGGAGTGATTAGAACAACATACTATAATAATAAATTATATTAGAATAGAAAATATTATTTAAATTCCATCCAATTGATTAATATTATTTTTTTGAAAATTTCCACGATCATTATCTTTTGTAAGGAAAAAGTCATGAAATTGACGCAATAGTGTCACATTTCGTTGCTATCGTATCTGCGACAGTGAGGTATAGAACTCTCAGAAAGATTTTTGTATCGAGCATAGTTTGAGCATTGCATATTTTACATGGAGATAGCCACATGAACGTCGTAAAACATAATCTGACGCATAGCCAGCCGTGGTTGTCTGCCCATAGCGGAGTGATGATTTCAGACACGATGAAGCAAATTCCTATGCAGCGATCTTCTCTGCTAAGGAGCATCTTGCGCGCGTTGTATTGGCAACGCTCCCCGCAGGCTACACAAGAACATTCGCAGGCATACAACTCATTGAAATGGGTACCGAGAAATTTTGTCCGGATGAGTGTTATCTGTAGTATCTTCGCAGGGCTGCTCTTCAACTTGCCATCCGCCTTGGCTAACCCACTTGATCGACAAGTATTGAGTGCGGTTCAGCTTGACGCACAAAACAAAGCAAATTATACCGCCATCTTACCCACCGGACGCAGCGCAACACCGGTTGGTACCATCAACGGCACACCAAATTTCCCTACGATGGTAGCCGCTTATGGGGATGATGTTGCTGTGCTGGCTAATGGTGCGACACCTTTTCAAACTATTACATTTTATGACGGAAAGACGCTTCAGCGGATTGATCGTCTGGCCGCTTTTTCTAAATTCGCACCGGCTCAAGCAATGGCTTTTGCAACTCCCGGCGGTAGTGGAATCGCTATCAATCCACAACATGCGGGTGCGGCAGGGGTGGTTTATGTACCCGAGGAAGACGCTTCATTGAAAACTGCCCAAGCCAAAGCTTCACTTGCTGCTGAAAGCAATCCGAAAGTGATTTCCACATCCGTTCTCTCGCACAGCGACTTTTTCCAGGGATTGGCTGCAGGTCCGGATGGTACTTTCTACGCTACCGGGGGGAATTCTGATCAAGTAGTGGCTTTGCGCAACATTCAGGGAAAAATTACGGTTATTCATCAGTATTCCTTACAGTGGCAGGCTTTTCCAAAGGATCAGTATCCCTATCAGTATCAGGGCAACCACCAGAAGAAATATCTGTTTTATCCGGACTCTGTGGTGGTTGGCCCTGAAAATAAGCACCTCTATGTCACGGGCATGCTCGCCAATAGCCTGGCACGTATCAATATCGCTACCGGCAAAACTGAATATGTCAATGTCGGCGCTTATCCCTTTGCGGTGACCCTGGCCGACAGTGGTCAGCACTTGGTAGTCAGCGACTGGGCGGGTAACGGCGTTGTCGTTCTCAACCGGCAAAGCATGCAGGTTCTGGGCGAAATCCCCACCGGTCCGGCGGTCGGCTCCTCGACAGTGGCGGCGGGTGTGCATCCCACCGCAATGGTTGCCGTACCGAATAGTCCCAACGTTTTTGTCGCCGACGCAAATATTGACAAGGTGGTAGAAGTGGACACTAAAAATTTGCGGCCATTACAGGTAATAGATGACAGCCCTTATCCTGACGCTCCTCCGGGCAGCTATCCGGACGGGCTTGCCGTTGCCGATGGCAGACTTTATGTTGCCAATGCAGGTAACAACGATGTAGCGGTGTATGACATCCACACCGGGAAGCGTCTGGGACTGATTCCTACAGCCTGGTACCCGACCAGTCTGAGCATAGCGAACGATGCGCTGTATATCAGTTGCGCCAAAGGCCTGGGCTCCGGACCCAATCTGCAAAGCCAGTGGATTGGCAACATGATGCACGGCGTGATCCAGAAAGTGGCTCTCAAGGACATCCCGGCCCACCTTGCTGAATGGACAGAGACGGCTTTGCACAATGATGGTTTTACTTTGGAGCAGCGCAACGTCCGCAATAAGGAAAATGTCGAAACTACCGCCTATCTGCGTAAGCATATTCACTACGTTGTATTTATTCTCCGTGAAAACAAGACATTTGATGAGGATTTAGGAGATTATAAACCGGCTGGGAAATGGGCAGATCCGCATTTTGATTTATATAATCAGAAAGAATTACCGAACTTGTATAATTTGGCTGGACATTATGCCTTGCTGGCCAATTTCATGGCCGACGGGGAAGTCACCGCGCAAGGCCACCAATGGACTGATGGTGCCTCGGATTCAGATGTTGTTCAACGCCTGTGGCCAGAATATTATTCCAATCGTGGTTTGCTCTGGAATGCAGGTCCCGGCGGCACATCTTCTCTAAAACCCAAAGCAGCGGGCGCACACAATCCCTATGTTATTTATCAACCGTTGGGCGATCACACTAATCCATGGATCAGCTATCCTGAAAAGCTTTATTTATTTAATGACCTTTTACAGCATCATATCAGTTTTGAGGATTTTGGCGAAAACGTGACACGTCGCCGGGATGGTGTCATTCGTGCTGGCTTGCTGCAGCACATGGATGTTCGCTATCCCTATTGGAACAGGATGATCCTGGATACAGACCGAGAGAAACTGGCAGAACAATGGCTCAAATCACATCCGGGCGCGAAATTTCCGCATTTCATTTATATCTGGTTGCCGGATGATCATACTGCCGGTTTGTCCCCCTGCTATTACACGCCAGACTATTATGTGGCCAACAACGACTACGCCACGGCCAAATTTATCCATTATCTGTCTACGACCCCGCAATGGAAACATATGGCAATTTTTTTGAGTGAGGATGACGCACAGTCCGGTGCTGATCATATTAATGGCCATCGGACATTGGCGCTGGTTATCAGCCCCTGGGTCAGAAAGGGCATGTTGAACACGCAACTGGACTCCCAGGTGAACATAGTCAAAACCATTGAAGCGACTCTGGATCTGCCGCCCATGTCCCAATGGGATGCCAATGCTTCGGTCATTGGAGATATCTGGACTGACCATCCGGATTTCGCGCCGACACCAGCGGTACTTCCCATACAGGTGCCAGTCTCTTTTAATGCCGGTAAATGCAGCAATCGAACATTATTGCGTAGAGAGGCCGGAGCCACGGGTCATATTCTGACTGCCAAATGGTTGAAAGCACATACCGATCCACACGGGCAACATCTGGCGCCGGTAAGTACGGAGAGTGCCTACACCCCTACTTCGCTACTCAAGGTCAGCGGGCCGGAGCAGTTGAAGCAGGAGTGGATCGCCAGTAAGGGTGTCAAGAGCTATGAACATTTTATGGCTTACCTTCATCATTATGCGCAAGTTCATGGAACGACCATTGCCAGCTATGAGGCCAACGAAGGCAAACTCCATTAAACAAACCGCACTATATTCGGTTGCCGCAATCATTCACTTTAAGTGCTTTGTTGCGCAACCGAATCAACTATCCAGCAAAAGCGGCATGATGGCCGGATGAAACGTCATACCCCACTGATTTATTCCAAAAATAAACTTTATTAATTGCTGTAAATAAATGCCCTGAAGGAAGGATGAATCAATCATAATATTTTATAGATCTATTTAAAGTATTATTATTTTATCAACTTTTTGATTTATAGTGTTTTTTATCAGGAAAAAACAAAAAATGCCATTTGTAAGGAAAATGTCATCAAATTGTCGCAATAGTGTCACATTCCGTTGTTATGCTACTCACCACTAAAGGTATAGAACTCTACGAATGATTCTTGCAGCGAGCGTATGCAAGAACGGATAGAGGGCTGCATATGCAACACGCGTCAATCAGACACACTGCCGTATATGATTACCAGTATCTTTGCGCTCCAGCCAGACAGTGCCGGTCGGCAGGCTTTTCGCGCCCTATCCAATGTATCCCTCTGTTGACCCATTTTGGGGTTCATCACCCAGCATTTCGTTGTCAGCCTCTGCTTGCTATGGAGCCTGTAATCCTATGAATCTTCATTATCTCATTCACCTCGCCAACTACTCGGACGGGGTTCTATACATACTGGGCCTGATGCTGCTGGTGGAACTGGCCGTGATGGTGGACCGCTTCTGGTACCTGCGGCGGACCATTCTGCGTGGTCTGGTATTCGTTCAGGAACTGGGACGGCATGGCCGTCTGGACCGCGAAGCTCTCAATACCCTGGCAGAAGATGCGGGCGACCTGCCC
>Ga0172382_10000240_pt1 | contig 100743 bp, 107 predicted proteins | sample Leawel138RmetaG_FD_122245 | JGI IMG/M metagenome (GOLD analysis project Ga0172382, IMG submission 122245) | Leachate microbial communities from a municipal landfill in Southern Ontario, Canada - Leachate well 138R metaG | ecosystem: Engineered > Solid waste > Landfill > Unclassified | place... | reverse complement strand
TTTCCTTTTTATCATGGATGGTCTGTGATATTCCATGGGGAGTATCATACAAGGTTTGGTTTTTCTTGCTGTTTACTATTTTCATGATTCTGGAAAAACCGAAAAGAAAAACCTTGGATTCCGGCATTGTACATGCATCCGGCCGTGGGGAACCTAATGCGACATCCTCTTGACCGGAATGAGGGTGGGTAGTGTATTTCGGCGATTTGCACGCTCACGGACACAACCTGCAAGCTTGGGATGACGGGTTGGATAACCCGCTACCTCTTCCCTTCACTTGATTCTTCTCCTTCACGACCCTATATTTACGTGAGACCATAGAGAGAGGTGCCCCATGGATAATGAAAAAAGACTGGATGCCCTAGAAGTGGCCCTTAACAATGAGATCCGCGAGCGGGAATTTTACCTCAAGAATGCCTCCCGAACCAACAACACCCTCGGAAAAGAGATGTTCGGCCGTATTGCCGAAGATGAGGTCGAGCACTACGAAAGACTGAAACAGTTGCACGAACAATGGAAGGCCAACGCCAGATGGCCGGAAACCGTACCGCTCGAAATCAACAAGACAAACGTAAGAGATGTTCTCCTTGATACGCTCAAGAATATCGATGCGGCGGAAACAACCGATGCCGATGACCGTGAAGCCGTCAAAATAGCGGCGGAATTTGAAGAAAAGGGGGTCAAATTCTACAAAGACCTTGCCGCATCGTCAACCGACCCAAGGGAAAAGGCATTTTTCGAACTTCTTTCATCTATAGAATACGAACATTACCTTTCACTCCGGGATGCCGAAGAATATTTCGAGAACCCGGCCGGCTGGTTCGTCAAGACAGAACACTTGATGTGGGATGGCGGCTAACAACCACTATTTTCAACCACCGATAAACTTTTTTAAAAAACGTTGACAAGAACGATTCTAAAGTAATAGTATATAGTACTTGAGATTGATTATTGTATGATTAGAAACTCGTATAAGACAATGAAGATGACGCCACAGAGGATAGCGATCATGAAATACCTCGAGGGAAATGTGACACACCCAAGTGCAGGAGACATATACAGTGCTCTGCATGGACAATTTCCGACCATGTCCCTCGCGACCGTCTATAATACGATGGAAACCCTCAAAGATCAGGGAAGGGTGATCGAGCTTTCTATCGATCCGGCGAAGAAACGGTTTGATCCTAACACCGAACCGCACCACCACCTGATATGCATAAAATGCAAGGTGGTCGTGGATATTTTTGTAGAGTTTCCTATGAAGCTTCCCGAGGATGAAAGATACGGATTCGAAATAATTGGGAACCGTGTAGACTTTTACGGAATATGTAAGGATTGCGCGGTTGCCAGAACTTAGAGAAATCTGAAAAACTATTAAGGAGGAATTATGGTCTGGACATGCACAGTATGCGGTTACCGATACGATGAAAGCGTAGAGAAAGTCCCCTTCGAAGAGCTTCCGGCTGATTGGAACTGCCCGATCTGCAATGCGCCAAAGGAAGCTTTCGAAAAATCCGAGTCATAGCCCCCCCTTCACAACCCCTAATATTTTCACGTTCCCCCAATTCCCTCCCGCAACGGGAGGGTTCATTTTTAAAAAGCCGGCTTTCCCTTATTTTGTCGCTTTTGATACATGGTCCGTTCCGTACGCCTTGAAAGTTTCCGGTCAAAAAGGGTGCTCAAACCTTCCGGTTACGACAGGTTGAAAACGCTTGACTCGTTCAAATTCTTCTGTTACGATGCAGAACAAATCCGAAAGGACACCCTCCCATGAAAAAGCCCCCCAGGATAAAAGGCATCGAAAAGGTGCTTATCATCGGTTCCGGTCCGATCATTATCGGCCAAGCATGTGAATTTGATTATTCGGGCACCCAGGCGTGCAAGGCCCTGCGCGCTGCCGGTTACAAAATAGTCCTTGTAAACTCGAACCCCGCCACGATCATGACCGACCCGGGCATGGCCGACAGGACATACTTGGAGCCCCTTACCATCGATGTCCTCGAGAAGATCATTGAAAAGGAAAAACCGCAGGGACTGCTTCCGAACCTTGGCGGTCAAACAGGTCTCAACCTGGCTGCCGAGCTTTCCCGGCGGGGTATACTGGACAAGCACGGCGTCCGCATAATTGGCGTTCAGGCCGATGCGATCGAACGAGGAGAAGACCGGGACGAGTTCAAGAAAACCATGGCCAAACTCGGCATCCCTATGCCCGAAAGTGCGCTCGCCTATTCAGTGGAGGAAGCTCTCGGCATCGCAGACCGGCTGGGATATCCCATCGTCATCCGCCCCGCCTACACAATGGGAGGTACGGGCGGCGGTATAGCTTATAACAAGGAAGAACTGAATACGATCGCGAACCGCGGCATCTCTGCAAGCCTCATTGGGCAGATACTCATCGAAGAGGCGGTCGTCGGTTGGGAAGAGCTCGAACTCGAGGTTGTCCGCGACGCCGAAAGCAAAATGATCACCGTATGCTTTATCGAGAACATCGACCCGATGGGCGTTCATACAGGGGATTCATTCTGCTGTGCGCCGATGCTCACCATCTCCGAGGAAGTCCAGAAAAAGCTGCAGGATTATTCGTACCGTATCGTTGAAGCCATCCAGGTGATCGGCGGCACGAATATACAGTTTGCCCATAACCCCGAAACGGGGCGCATTGTCGTCATCGAGATAAATCCGAGGACCTCCCGGTCTTCTGCACTTGCGTCGAAAGCAACGGGTTTCCCCATTGCTTTCATATCAGCCAAACTGGCCGGCGGGTACACGCTGAAGGACATTCCATATTATCGCGGAGCTGGGCTTCATGAATACGTCCCTTCCGGCGACTATGTCGTTATCAAGTTCGCCCGCTGGGCATTCGAAAAATTCAGCGAAGCCGAAGACAAATTGGGCACCCAGATGAAGGCCGTCGGCGAGGCGATGAGCATTGGCAAAACATATAAAGAAGCTTTCCAGAAAGCGATCCGTTCGCTAGAGACGAAAAGGTACGGCCTTGGTTTCGCTAAGAATTTCAATGAATTGCCCCTTGACGACCTCATGCGTCTCCTCAACGAACCATCTTCGGAACGCCAGTTCATCATGTATGAAGCCCTGCGGAAAGGTGCCACGGTCGATGAACTGTTCGAAAAGACAAAGATAAAACACTGGTTTATCGGGCAGATGAAGGAGATCCTTGGCTTGGAAGAAGAGATGTTAAAGTACAAGGGCGGCTCATTACCTGATCATCTCCTTGTAAAAGCCAAGGAGGACGGCTTCTCCGACAGATACCTGTCCATGATTCTCGATATACCGGAAACCGAGATACGGCGCAGACGGTCGGCGCTGGGGAAGAATGAGACCTGGTGCAAGGTGCCCGTAAGCGGCGCCGATGCGGCATATTATTATTCAACGTACAATGCGCCCGATGAAGTGGCGGTCAGCGACCGGAAAAAGGTCATGATTCTCGGCGGTGGCCCGAACCGCATCGGCCAGGGCATCGAGTTCGATTATACGTGCGTCCATGCCGCATTTACCCTCCGCGACGAGGGATACGAATCAATAATGGTCAACTGTAACCCCGAAACGGTCTCCACCGACTATGACACATCCGATAAACTCTATTTCGAGCCTCTCACCGTCGAAGATGTCCTGAGCATTTACCAGAAGGAAAAACCGATTGGCGCCATTGTGCAGTTCGGCGGCCAGACACCGCTTAACCTGGCACGGCAACTTGAAGAGGCGGGCGTGAAAATACTCGGCACCTCGACCGAAAGTATCGATATTGCGGAAGACCGCAAACGCTTCAGTCAGATAATCGGGAAGATCGGCATCCCCCAGCCTGAAAGCGGAACTGCTGTCGTACTTGGAGAAGCCTTGGAGGCTGCGCGGAGGATAGGCTATCCGCTCATGGTCCGCCCGTCGTACGTCCTTGGCGGCAGGGGTATGGAAGTAGTTTATGACGATGAAATGCTGAGATCTTATGTAAATGCCGCTGTCGATATTACCCCCGGCCGGCCGATCCTTATCGATAAATTTTTGGAAGATGCCGTAGAGGTCGAAGCAGACGCCATCTCCGACGGTGAGGATGCCTTCGTTCCATCCATAATGGAGCATATAGAATTGGCAGGCGTACATTCCGGCGACAGCGCCTGCGCAATACCTCCCAGAACATTATCGGAAAAGCATATCGAAACAATTAATGAATATACGAAAAGGCTGGCCATAGAGCTAAAGGTCGTAGGCCTCATGAATATCCAGTATGCCATCGCCCATGATAAGGTCTACATTCTTGAGGCAAATCCACGGGCAAGCAGGACCGTACCCCTCGTTTCAAAGGTGACCGGTGTCCAGATGGCCCGTATAGCAACACAGCTTATGCTCGGTAAAAAGCTCAAAGACATGGGCCTGACACATAAGGCATACCCCCACGTGGGAGTAAAAGAGGCTGTATTTCCCTTCAATATGTTCCCTGAAGTTGACCCAACGCTCGGTCCCGAGATGAAATCGACCGGTGAGGTCCTTGGTATGGCAAACTCTTTCGGTCTTGCATTTACCAAATCCCAGGAAGCAGCAGGCCAGAAACTGCCCCGGTCGGGAAATGTCCTTATGACGGTGGTCGATCGCGATAAGAAAGACGTCCTGGATGTAGCTAAACAGCTCGTAAAACTCGGCTTTACCCTTATAGCTACTGAAGGCACCCATAAATTTCTCGCCGAGAACGGCGTCAAGAGCAGACATATCAAGAAGGTTCACGAAGGCAGGCCTAACATAGTCGATGCCATCCACAACAAGGAGATCCAGCTTGTGATCAACACGCCTTCAGGAAAGAGCAGCAAGTACGACGACTCGTACATACGCAAGGCAGCTATCAAGTACAAGCTACCTTACATAACAACCGCTGCTGCCGCAAAGGCGACGGCCGAAGGCATCAAGGCATCGCTATCCAACAAGGGCGAGATTAAGGTCAAATCGCTCCAGTCTTACCATAAGGCCATAAAGTGATTTTGTATAAGTAAGGAGTAGAAATAATTCCCGGATACTTAACAGGTTTTTACCCCTCACTCCTTACTATCAACATTTTACTTGTCTAGCACCAGCAACGATGGTAATCCTTAGTAATTGATGCGATGAAGACATACAGAAAAGAATTATGGTTCGATATCCCCGAGAGGGTTGGTTTCGTCAATATCACACTCCGGGTGCAGGAATGCTTGGCGGAAAGTGGCATAAAGGAGGGCCTTGCCCTCGTAAATGCCATGCATATCACCGCATCCGTCTTCATAAATGACGATGAAACCGGTCTGCACCACGATTTACGCGTTTGGCTCGAGAAACTGGCCCCTCATGAACCCGTTTCGCAATACCGGCATAATGTCGGGGAAGACAATGCCGATGGGCATCTGAAGAGATCTGTCATGGGACGGGAAGTGGTGGTTGCGGTTACGGCAGGCTGCCTCGATTTCGGCCCGTGGGAGCAGATATTCTACGGCGAATTCGACGGCCGCCGCCGAAAACGTGTTCTCGTCAAGATAATCGGAGAATAAGTAGCCGTTAGCCGTTTACGCCGAGAGGAGTTTTTTTATTTCTCCGACGTACACTCGGTTTGAAGGTAGTCGTAGATCTCGTCGAGGTTCGCAAACAGGGGGTGGTCTTCGCGTTCGTTCCAGGGGTTTTTAAGCCCGGCGCGGACGATACCGGCGGAACGGGCCTTATCGAGGGTCACCGGGCTGTCATCGATAATGCCCCAGCATTCTCCGAAAAGGACCGTTTTGTCGTAGCTCAAGTGTATCTCGTCGAAGGGGAGCGCGTTCTTCTCAAGCCACTTGCGCGTTGAAGAAAAGGTCTCTTTTTCGCGGTGACTGGCAATAACGATATAAAAACCGTCCGTTTTGAGCCTTTCTAGAAAAAAGTGCGCCTCGCTGTACGGTTCAAACCTGTCCTGTTCCATGTGAACGTCTCTGATGGTCCGGTAGAGCTTTTCAGCGGATATCAGGCCCTTCCAGAAACTCCATGAACGCCATTCCGAAGGACGAGGAAAGCCCGGATTGGCATCATTGAGCCTTTCATAGAGTACAGGGGCAAAATCCCACAGGGTATTATCGATATCAATAACTATCTTTCTCACAATTTTATATTATACCATGAATCGTTTCTTTCTCAAAACCCAATCCGGCGCGGTTTTTCCTCCATAGGTGAAGGTGTGTTGCACCTGAGACGAAAGCCTGATATGACTATATAAACCTTTTTGTTTTGAGGTCCTGTCCTGGAAGGTCTGAGAGGTCATCGAAAAATACAGCGCCAAGAATCCTGGGAAATAGATATGCTATTGGGCGGGGAGATCCGCCTGAATAAATAAGGGGAGAATCTTTCTCCCCTTATTTATTTTTTCAGTCCTTGGGTCAACCGCTTATTTTGCTTCTGCCGGTTTCTCCTCGGCGGGCGCTGCTTTGGCTTTTTTTGTCTTTTTGGCTTTTTTTGTCTTTTTGGCTTTTTTCTCCGGCTTTGCCGGTTTTTCCTTTGGTGCCTCAACTTTTTCCGGCGGTGTGGCCGGGGTTGCAGGGGCGGCCGGGGTTGCAGGGGTTGCTCCCTTCTTTTCCTCGGCGGCAAAGCCTGTCAACGTTAAGGAAAGGCCTATAACCAGAGCAAAAACAAACATCAATGCTTTCTTCATGCTGTTTCACCTCCTTTTCTTGAAATAGATGTATAGATGCATTTATATACCACTGCCAAAATAAATGGTAGCAAAAAATAGAAAAACTTTGTAAGGCAATCGTTACAAGGGGTTAGGAAGAACTGACAATCGTGCTTCAGGATAACAACGAAAAGTACTTGCGGTAATGACGATGGGTCAGATCATTGCGAGGCCTTGAATTTGTTGGTGATAGGCATTCTTCTGTCTTTTCCGAAAGCCTTGGGCGTGATCTTTATCCCGGGAGGTGACTGACGGCGCTTATATTCGCTCAAATCTACCATTCTGAGCACCCGGGCGATCTCTTCGGCGGGCAGGGCGGGAAAATCGCGTGCGGTGGGCTCTTTGTCTTCCTCTATATAGCTTTTTAACACTTGGTCGAGGTGATCGTATGGCGGGAGGGAGTCACTGTCTTTTTGGCCCGCCTTCAATTCGGCTGTGGGCTCTTTGGTTATGATCCTTTCCGGGATAACCGGGCCTTTTTTGTTTCGCCAGGCACATATATCATAGACCACCGTTTTCGGAACATCCTTGATGACGGCGAAACCTCCCGCCATATCCCCGTAAAGCGTGGCATAGCCAACGCTCATTTCGGACTTGTTGCCGGTCGTCAGGACGATCCATCCGAATTTGTTCGAGAAGGCCATGAGAATGTTACCCCGGATGCGTGCTTGAATGTTCTCTTCCGTGGTGTCTTCTTTGAGGCCGGCAAATAACGGTTTAAGGCTTTTGAAATAACCCTCGAGGATGCCGTCTATCGGGATCTCGATGATATGGATCCCAAGGTTTTCTGCCAGTTGATAAGCATCTTCCCGCGACTCCCACGAGGTATATTTTGACGGCATGAAAACAGTCGTGACATTCTCTTTCCCCAGGGCGTCAACGGCCAGTGCGGCCACAAGGGCCGAGTCGATACCGCCGGAAAGGCCGATAACGGTGCCCTTGAACCCATTCTTCCTGACATAATCGTGAAGCCCCAGTTTTAGAGCCTGATACACCTCTTCAACAGGGTCGAGCCGTACAACAGGGCTTGCCCCGACTGGCTTTTTTGGCCTGTTGTCCCTTGGAACTCCTGAAATATTCATTACGGATGTACCTTCAATGCCGGGTTGTTTTTTCACAAGGTCTTTTTCAGCAATATCGAATATCAGGAGGTCTTCCTCGAATGCTTCGGAGCTGGCTGCAACATTGCCCGATCTGTCCATGACAAAACTCTGACCGTCAAAAACAAGCTCATCCTGTCCTCCGACAAGGTTTGTGTATGCTATCCAGACCCGGTTTTCCCTGGCCCTGTTCCGCACGATATCTTCCCGTTCATATATCTTCCCCATATGATAGGGGGAGGCGTTGATATTAAATATCAACCCTGCACCCATCCGCGCCATGGCAGATATCGGGGGGCCCTTGAACCAGGTATCTTCGCAAATAGAGACCCCGAACATGATATTTCCGAAACGAAAGATGCGGGGCCTCTCTCCGGGAATGAAATACCGTTTCTCATCGAAAACGCCATAGTTAGGCAGGAATTCCTTGCGGTAGATGCCGCGTATCCTGCGTTTATAAATGACGGCAGCTGCATTGTACAGGCCTCGATTTGACGCATCGACAAAACCGACAATGGTAACCGGCGCATCTATCCTCGATGTAAGGTCATTGATCGCTCTGATATTGGCATCGATGAACCCTTTCTTCAAGAGCAGGTCTTCGGGAGGATAACCGGTTATGGCGAGTTCGGGAAAAGCGAGTATGTCAACGTCGTGATCCCGCGCCCTGTTTACAAAGCTTGTGACCCTGTCTATATTACCGGCAAGATCGCCGACCGTAGAATTTATCTGAGCGAGGCCAATACGGATTGCTCTATCCATGATTTCCATCGTCCATTACATTAAAACGTTCGCGTTTCCGGATAAAGGGTATATTGTTTTCTGCGGACACTCAGGACGCCTTTTTTTACGAGCGACGTCATCATGCGCGACACCGTTTCACGGGAACATCCGCATGCATTGGCTATTTCTATCTGTGTGGGGCCTTTCTCTATAATAATGTGGTCCTTCATCCTAACGCCGACCTTCTCCCCGATATCGAGAAGATATTTGAGAACCCGGCCCTCGACATTTAAAAATGCCAGCCATTTTATTCTTTCATCGGCCACCCGCAGCCTGCCGGCCAACACTTTCAAAATATTGATCGATATGGAGGGGTTGTCCATAAGGAGTTTCATGAAATCATTCCTTCGGATAATGAGGAGATCGCAGGTTTCTATCGCGAGAATATTCGCGGAGCGCGGTAATTCGTCGATGAGGGCGAGTTCCCCGAAAAACCCATCCTTTCCGATAACGTCGAGGACATACTCCCGGCCCTCCTCATCATAAAGGCACACTTTTACCTTCCCGTTAAGAACGATGAACAGGGCATTCCCTTCTTCGCCTTCCTGAAAAATAAGCTGCCCCCGATGATACGTATTCATGGAGAGTATCCAGGAGATAGCGTCGAGTTCATTGTCCCCGAGATTTGAAAAAAGATGTACGCTCCGCAAATTGTCCGCGTATTTTCTCATTTTCTCCGTCTTCGGGTCATCATACTAATTGCCGATAAATTGTACAACATTTTTTAGAGATTCCCGGACCGAACCACCCGGTATGCCGCCCTGTGCGGTATTCGGGCCGCCTCCTCCTTTACCGCCATAGTGTGCCGTGAGATTCTTGATGATCTTTCCGGCACTGTATGTCTTCTGCATCTCCTTGCTGACCGATGCCACAACCAGTCCCTTATCATCCGGGCCCTGGGTGCCGACGACAACGATACAGTCCTTGACCCGTGACCGAACGACATCGGTGACCTTCCTGAGGTCGTCTGCCGTCGCATTATCTATGAATAAAGTTACAACCTTGACACCGTCCGCATCAGAAGCGGCTGCGATGGCCCCGTCGACCCGGTTGGCTATTATATCCTGTTTGAAATGTTCGAGTTCTTTTTCCTTCGATGCAAGTTCCACGAGCAGGGATTCTATCCGCGCCTCGACCCGGTCAAACTCTATGTTAGTTTTCCTTGCAATGGACCTCAAGGTCCCTTCGATCCTGCGCCTGTATGCCAAGGCCCCCATCCCGGTTGTTGTCTCGATCCTGCGCACGCCCGACGCGAGGGAACTTTCACCGAGGATAGAGAGGCTCCCTATTTGGCCCGTATTCCCCACATGCGTGCCGCCGCACAGTTCACGAGAAAAATCCCCGATCGATACGACACGCACGGACTCCCCATACTTTTCTTCAAAAAGGGCCGTGGCGCCTTCCCGTATCGCATCCTCACGGCTCTTCACATTGACGATGACGGGGACGCAGTCCATGATCTTTTGATTGACAATATCTTCTACCTTGCGTATCTGCTTATCCTTCATTGCCTCGAAATGGGTGAAATCGAAACGCATCCTGTCGGGCTCTACGAGAGAGCCTGACTGTTTGACATGATCTCCAAGGACCTGACGCAGGGCGAACTGCAGGAGGTGCGTCGCCGTGTGATTTCGGGATATACCCTTTCTCTTTTCCTCGTCCACGGCAAGGGAAACGGTGTCCCCGCGCCGTAGCGTGCCGGATTCAATGATGGCTCGATGGGCGAACAGGTCTTCTTTGACCTTCGTCACACCCGTAACACGCGCCAGAACATCTCCCGCTTTCAGCGTAATGACCCCGGAGTCATCGATCTGCCCGCCACTTTCGGCATAGAACGGGGTTTTTGTGAGGAAAAGTTCGCCTTCTTCACCTTCGCCTATCTGCTCGACGATCTCATTGCCCACGAGGATAGCCTGAACCACACCCTCATCCTTAAGGGTCTCATATCCGGTAAATACGTTCGACAACCCCTTCTGCAATATTGCCAAGTGTCCTTCGTTCCATTCCTCGCCTTTGATATGTGAACCCGTCTTCGAACGTTCCTTCTGCTCGCCAAGGGCCTTCTCGAAACCGTTCTTGTCTATGGCGAGTCCGTCTTCGTCCGCCATATCGGTTGTAATGTCGACCGGAAACCCATACGTGTCATAAAGCTTGTATACGAGTTCCCCCGGAATGATCGAGCTACCTTTTGCTTTTAGGCCCCGGGTAAATTCCTCATACAGCTTCATACCCATCCCGAGCGTTTCGATAAACCTTTCCTCTTCGCCTTTTATGACCCTTACTATATACGAATGATTGTTCTTGATGTCCGGATAGGCGTCTTCCATGATGTCGACAACATTTTTTGTCAGGTCATAAAGAAATTCTCTCTGTATGCCCAGTTTTCTCCCATAACGCAGGGCGCGCCGGATGATCCTTCTCAGGACATATCCCCTGCCGTCCTTCGACGGGAGAATACCGTCGTTGATAATGAATGTGGCGCCCCGGGCATGGTCGGCAATAACACGTATCGCTGTGTCGTTTTTTTCATTCTCGCCATAGGCGCATCCCGCTATATCCTCGATCCGTCTGATGACGGGTACAAAAAGGTCCGTGTCATAGTTGCCGATCTTGCCCTGCATGACCGAGGTGACACGCTCGAGCCCCATACCCGTATCGATAGATGGCTTCGGCAATTTTTTCATATGCCCATTGGCGCTTCTGTCAAATTCCATAAAGACGAGGTTCCATATTTCCAGGAAACGATCGCAGTCGCAGCCAACCGCGCAGGAAGGCTGTCTGCAGCCGACATCGGGGCCGAGGTCATATAGGATCTCGGAGCAGGGGCCGCAGGGGCCTTCGTCGCCCATAGACCAGAAATTATCCTTCTCGCCAAGCCGGACTATCCTGTCCGGCCGGACACCGGTCTTTTTCCAGAGTTCTTCCGCCTCGTTGTCTTCCCGAAATACGGTTATCCACATCTTCGATTCATCGATGCCAAGTTCTTTTGTCAGAAATTCCCATGCGTAGGCGATCGCATCCTTCTTGAAATAATCACCGAATGAAAAATTTCCCAGCATTTCAAAAAATGTATGGTGACGCAGGGTCTTGCCTACGTTGTCGAGGTCATTATGTTTACCGCCCGCACGGACGCACTTCTGGCAGGATGTCGCCCTGTTGTAGTGTCTTTTCTCCATGCCGAGAAAAAGGTTTTTAAACTGGACCATCCCAGCATTTACGAAAAGAAGTGTCGGGTCTTTTTCCGGCAGTAATCCTGAACTTGGAACTATTGTATGGCCGTTTCGTGCAAAATACTCAAGAAACGTGCGTCTGATCTCTCGTGATGTCACAGTTCTCCCTTTCTGGCTCCGGCCTGTTCGATGATCTTGCTCTCGATCTCTTTCATTATTTCGGGATGTGTCTTCATATATTCCTTGGCGTTTTCCCTTCCCTGGCCTATCCGGAAATCGGCATACGAATACCATGTGCCCGCTTTTTCAACGATGCCCATATCCACCGCGAGATCGACAACATCACCTTCGCGGGATATGCCCTCGCCGAATATGATGTCGAACTCCACTTCCCTGAAGGGCGGCGCCAGTTTATTTTTCACTATCTTTACCCGCGTCCGGTTTCCGATCACTTCTTGGCCGTCCTTGATGGCCGCAATGCGCCTGATATCGAGACGTACAGAGGAGTAGAACTTGAGTGCATTGCCGCCCGTGGTCGTCTCCGGGTTGCCGAACATGATGCCGATCTTCTGGCGTATCTGGTTGATGAATATGACAGTTGTCATTGATTTGCTGGTTATCGCGGTCAACTTGCGAAGCGCCTGCGACATAAGCCGCGCCTGAAGGCCCATATGGGAATCACCCATCTCTCCTTCTATTTCGGCCCTGGGCACAAGCGCCGCAACCGAATCCACAACAACGACGTCCACTCCGCCACTGCGGACCAGTATTTCCCCGATTTCGAGGGCCTGCTCGCCGGTATCGGGCTGCGAGATGAGCAGGTCATCGGTATTCACACCGATCCTGCGCGCATAATTGACATCGAGCGCATGCTCGGCATCGATAAATGCCGCAACGCCGCCTGTTTTCTGGATTTCACTGACGACCTGCAGGGCGAGTGTGGTCTTGCCCGAGGCTTCCGGCCCGAAGATCTCTATCACCCGCCCACGGGGGAGACCGCCGATGCCAAGCGCGAGATCAAGGGCGATCGAACCCGTGGAAACGACAGGAACAGCTTCGAGAGCCTTTTCTCCAAGCTTCATGATAGCACCTTTGCCGAAGAGACGCTCGATCTGGGATACCGCCATATCGATAGCTTTGCCTTTGTTGCTCTCCTCTTTCAAGTCGCTGCCTGACTTCATCGTCTTCGGGTTCATGTTTCTCCTTTATTATCGATTCTTTCTTTGCGTTACCGGCCCATCTTATCCCTGCGGGACGGCCCTTAAATTCAATGCGAAGAGGGGTTCGTAGGTTGCCCCTTCTCTTCCGAGAATACTCTTGAAAAGAACTATACGATCGATTAAGAACCGCGGACATTCCAGGCGAGCAATGTCTCTTTCCAGAATGGGTGCGGGTATTTTCATCCTGCCAAAGGTAATATGGGGGGCATAACCCCTCTTCTCTTTCTCGTAACCCAGAGCTGTGAGATGGTTCTCTATATCATGGTATATCGAGCGAATGATGTCAACTCCTTCGTCAAGGGTCGCGACAATAACGCGCGGGCGTTTTTTACCGGGAAAGGCATCAACGGCTTTCAGTGATGTCGCTACACGGTCGTACGGTCCGCATGCCCGAAGCACATCCTTTATCTCCTCCACCTGGGCGTCCGAAATTTCCCCAAAAAAATGGATTGTTATGTGTTGCCCCTCCGGTTTTATCCATCGCACGCCGGGCAATGTCTTCGCCATCGACCGTGCCACTTGCGTTAGATAATCTTTGACACTGGCCGGTATCTCAAATGCCAGAAAACATCTCATGTTTTACCAACCCATGCTTCAATTTCATCGAGTACGAACTTCAACGCCTCCACGGTTGTCTGTCTCCGTATGCTGTGCCGTGTCCCGGTAAATTGGAATTTTCGAACAGATGTCTTATCCTTTCGTGCGACTGCAATATACACGGTCCCGACAGGCTTATCGGGTGCACCGCCGGTCGGCCCGGCAATACCGGTAACAGCGACCGACATATCCGTGTCAAGTTTTTCCCGGGCACCCTCGGCCATTCTCAGGGCAGTCTCACGGCTTACAGCCCCGTGCCGCTCGAGCACGTCCTTGGGGACCCCGACAAGAAAGTTCTTTGCCGTGTTGCTGTATGTTATGAAACCACCCTCAAAATAACCGGACGAGCCTGAAATACTGGTAATGCGCCCCGCAACGAGCCCACCCGTACAGGACTCGGCGGTGCACAGGCTTAACGAATGCCTTGTCAGCTCTCTTCCTATTCTTTTTTCCAGCCTCATGAAAACCTCGTCCACGCAAGGATAAGGATATTCGAGAACACTCCTGCCAGAACATCATCGGCCATAACACCGTAACCGCCCGGTAGTCTTTCCACGTGTTTTACAGGGAACGGTTTCAAGATATCAAAGATACGGAAAAGCGCAAAACCGATGATAACGTTCGTTAAAGACGCCTTGTGCCCCACCATGGCCACGCACATCCCGGCGAATTCATCGATGACGATATGCCCTGGGTCCTTTCCCTCATATCGTTCACCGTTAATAGTTGCAGTACCGAATATAATGCAGAGACCGGTAAAATATATGCTGGTAAAGATCCCCGAAAAAAAATAGATCAGGACGGCTGCCAGGATGGATGCAAAAGTACCGGGAGCGAAGGGGATATATCCCGTGAAAAAGCATGTATTGAAAAATGACAGGGCATTGTCAATCGGTCTTCTTTTCACCATAGACATCTTTTTCATTGAAGACCTTTTTTCCGACGATCTTCCATTCATCCGCCCATGCGCGGTAAAAACAGCTGAAATAGCCGGTATGACAAGCGGCAACCTTCTGGTCGACCAGCAAGAGTATCGTATCGTTATCGCAGTCGATACGAATGTCCTTTACCTCCTGCGTATGACCGGAGCTCTCGCCTTTCAACCATAGCTTCTGCCGTGAACGTGAGTAGAAATGCGCCTTTTTCGTTCTTATCGTCAAGTCGAGCGCCTCGTTGTTCATGTAGGCGACCATCAGCACTTCCATGGTATTTGCATCCTGCACAACGGCGGGCATAAGGCCCTTTTCATCCCATTTCAAACCATCCATAACGAAACCTCATCGATCAAAAATATTTTTCAGGCCCCTACAGCCTGACATTGACGCCGCGCTCCCGGAGGTATCTCTTGGCGTCAACAACGGTAAATTTCCGGTAATGAAATATGGAGGCAGCGAGAACGGCATCCGCCTTTGCACGTACGAGGCCATCGTAAAGGTGCTCGAGCGTGCCTGCGCCGCCCGATGCAATAACAGGAATATTTACGGTCTCGGCAATAGTTCTCGTAAGCTCGATGTCGAAACCGATCTTTGTCCCGTCCCTATCCATGCTCGTGAGCAGTATTTCGCCAGCACCGAGTTTTTCTGCCTTCTTTGCCCAGCCTGCCGCATCGATACCTGTTGCCTTCCGCCCTCCATATGTATAGACCTCGAAGCCATTCCCTGAAGCGGTCCTTTTGGCGTCGATCGCTACGCAAATGCACTGACTTCCAAAAATATCGCTCGCCTCCCGGATAAATTCCGGGTTCTCGACCGCAGTCGTGTTTACGGTAACCTTGTCTGCCCCTGCCCGCAAAATGTTCCGGATATCACCGATAGAACGTATTCCTCCTCCAACGGTAAGCGGCATGAACACCTCGTGGGAGACCCGCTCGACCACATCGATAATAGTCCGTCTTTTTTCATGGGAGGCGGTAATGTCAAGAAAACACAGTTCATCGGCAAGCTGTTCTTCATATGCCCTGGCATTTTCGACAGGATCCCCCGCATCTTTGAGCTCGAGAAAATTTGTACCCTTGACAACCCTGCCTTCCCGGACATCGAGGCACGGTATTATTCTTTTAGCCAGCATAACCCATGGCCTCCTCGATGCCGATGAATCCCTCGTAGAAGGCCTTGCCTATTATGGCAGCCCAAACGTTCATTTCCTTGAGCCGCCGGACATCTTCTATCCTAGATACCCCGCCTGATGCAATAACCGGAAGCCGGGTCATACCTGACAGGCGAGTGAGGCCCTCGAAATCGGGCCCGGTAAGCATCCCATCACGCTCGATGCTCGTGCAGAGGACGGCCATAATGCCAATGCGTTCGGCATCCTTGAGAAGCGCCGATACATCGCGATCGACCGCACTTTTCCATCCTCTGGCCATCGGTTTGCCATCGAGAAGGTCGAGACCGAAAACTATATTTTTAAATTGTGACAGCCTGTTGAAGAAATCTTCATCTTCCAGGGCCCGCGTACCGACTATGACCCCGTCTACGCCCAGATCGCTATAATATTTGATGGTATCTTCATTGCGGATGCCCCCGCCGACTTCCATGTAGCCTTTGACGATACTGCGGATCTCGCGTATTATATCCCCGTGAACTGGACTGCCGGTCCTCGCGCCATCGAGATCGATGATATGGAAATCCCGTGCGCCCCGCTCGACCATGGCCCGGATCATTATGGGAGGATCGTTACTGTAAACAGTTACCTGCTGAAAATCACCCTTTTTAAGCCGAACAGTCTTGCCGCCCATCAGGTCCATCGCGAAAAGCGGTTTCACTGGTCTGTCCCCGGCGTCCCCTTAGGCTCGACTACAAGTTGATTGAGTCCGGCATTGATGCCTTCCTCTGCCAGTTCATCGGCGGTGACCCATTTTGCGCCCCTCTTCAGGAACTTGCCCATTGTAAGGATATTCTGTGTCAGGGCTTTCTGTTCCTCGGAATACGCGAACACCCTCCCGACAACGCCGTCCTTCATCAGGTGCATATGAAATGCAACAGAAGCGGGTTTTTCGACTGCGAAATTGCCCCCCTTCCTTTCCTGAAAACGGTAAATAAGGATATCGATGTACGGTTGGCCTTTTTTCGTGCCATCGGCATAGCCTATATCCCTGTCGGTGAGGGCTATCTTGAGCTTTTCCTTGACTATCGCAGCGGCATCGGTATGAATAACGCCAGGACTAATCGGCTGGCCGCAGACCGGACACTGTATCGCCTTTTCATCCTGAAGGCGTTCGACCATGATCCCAAGGTCACCGAAACCGTAAACAGCCGGGACTGTGAAGACAAGAGCGAAGGCCGTAAAAAATACAAAGGTGAATAAGGCTTTATTTCGTTCCGTGACGTATTTGAACATATTTAATTTTATAAAAAAAAAGGCATAAAAGAAAGATAAAAACAGCCGAATATTGAAACTTCGATATTTTGGATAGCTCATGCGGGACTGGAAATGTCCGGCCGGATCAGATCATGAGATATTTTCTCTTTACCTCTTCATTCGCCTCGAGGTCCCGAACGGTGCCTTCGAAACGGATCCTGCCGTTATCGATCACATAAGCCCGCGTGATCATTCTCAATGCAGAGCGGACATTCTGCTCTGACAGAAGGATACTGATGCCGGCATCCCGCAATTTAAGGATCTGCTGTTCGAGGTCGCGCACGATGAGCGGCGCCAACCCCTCGGTCGGTTCGTCAAGAAGAAGAAGTTCGGGACTTCCCATCAACGCCCGTGCTATGGTGAGCATTTGCTGCTCGCCGCCGCTTAAGTGTCCTGCACGCCGTGACCGTATCTCTTTAAGGGCGGGAAATATCTCGTAGACCCTGTCCTTGTCCCAATCCTTGCTTCGTTGATACACTATGTCGAGGTTGTCATCCACGCACAGGTCCGCAAACACCCGCCTGTCATCGGGAACATATCCTATGCCCTCGCGGAACGATATAAAAGGTTTCTGCCCCGTTATCTCCTTCCCTTTCAGGCTGATGGTCCCCCTCCTGGGGGGGACTATCCCCATGATGCTCTTCATGGTCGTGCTCTTGCCTGCACCATTGCGCCCGAGGAGCCCGACCACCTCCCCCGCCTTGACGCAGAGCGAAACATCGAAAAGAATATGGCTCAAGCCGTAATAGGTATTTATCCCGTTTACATCAAGCATACATCGATCCCGCCGAGATACGCATCTTGTACTTCCTGGCAGCATCTGACCTCGTTGCACGTTCCTTCAATTATCGTGGACCCGCGAACCATGACCATGATCCTGTCCGAGATGGAAAACACGATCTCCATGTCATGTTCGCAAAAAAGTATGGTTATCCCGAGTTTTTCCTTGAGTTGTTTGATGAGATCGATGCATCGCGACGTCTCCTCCGGCGACATGCCCGCGGTCGGTTCATCCAGTATCAGGAATTCCGGGTTCCCTCCAAGAGCGATGGCTATCTCCAGCACCTTGCGCTCCCCGTGGGAAAGGGCCGTGCTCGTGGCATCCCGTATATCTGTAAGGCCAACATTTTCGAGTATCTTTTCTGTATCGTCAACTGAAAGCCGGGACGACGGGGTGAACAGGTTCCAGGTTTTCTTCTGTCGGGACAGGACGGACACCTGGACATTTTCAAAAACGCTTAAGCGGGGAAATACGTTTACGACCTGGAACGAACGCGATATTCCCCTGCGGCACACCTGATAGGGTTTTAATCCCGTTATGTCTTCCCCTTTGAACAGTACCTTCCCGCTGTCGGGCCTTATTACCCCTGTTATCAGGTTGAAAAAAGTGGTCTTGCCGGCACCGTTCGGACCGATGACCGCGACGATCTCGCCGTCCTTGACCGACAGACCTGCATTATTTACGGCCTTGAAGCCATCGAATGATTTCGATAGGGATGTTACTTCCAGCACGCAAGACTCCTTGTACGCATTATCTCGCCCTCACTTTCTTCTTCATGAACCGGTCGAGATATCCCAGCACCCCGTTTGGCAGGAAAAATATCACGAGCATCATGATGATGCCGAGAACAAGCGCCCAGTAAACGGTAACGCCGCTGACATACGTCCTCAAGATAACGATGATGGCCGCCCCTACTATGGGGCCAAGAAAGCTCAGCCAACCCCCGAGGAGACACATGATAACGAGCTCCAGGGAAACTGTCCAGAACATCATATCGGGAAAGACCGTATTGTCGACGACAACGAACAGAGACCCGGCGACGCCGCCGAAAAAACCGGCAATGGTCAGTGCGAGAAGCTGCTGTTGCCTCACGTTGACCCCGATCATCTCCGACCGGACAGGATTGTCCCGGATCCCCTGGAGTGCACTTCCAAATGGCGACTTGATCATGCGGTACAAAATGAACATCGAAACGGATGTGACGATAAGCGTGAAATAATACGCCCCGTTCGGCGAGGAAATAATGTCCGGCAGGGGAATGCCGTGGATGCCGTCGTCGCCGCCGGTAAAAGAATACCAGCGGTACACGATGGCCCAGACCAAGGAACCGAGAGAGATCTGGAGCATCCCGAAATACAGTTTTGACAGGCGGACGCAGATGAGCCCTATGATGAAACCGAGTATGGCTGCGACAGACGGGCCGACGATAAAGCCGAGCCACGGGGAAAGCCCCGACTTGAGGACCATGAGCGCAGCACTGTACGCCCCGACCCCGTAAAAGACAGCATGGTGAAACTGGAACACCCCGCCATAGCCGAGCACGAAATTGAGGCTCGTCGCACACAGGCCTGTCAGCAGGATGATAGCGGCAAGGTATATATAAAAGCGATCGAGGAAAACGGGGAAAAGGAAAAGGATAACGAGGCCTATGATGACCCATAGAGACTTTGTACGAAAAAACGAACCCGCCATTAACCGCCCCTCACCAGGTTGATTTCAATATGCCGGTCGGTCTGAAGATAAGGACCACGACCACCGCGATATAGGGAAAGACAATACCGAACTGGGGCCAGATCAAAATGCCGAGCGATTGGGTAAGACCAAAGATCAAGGCCCCGAGAAGGGCACCCCAGACATTGCCGAGCCCGCCCATGATCACGATAAGAAATGCCTCCATTATCAGGGTATGGTCCATGCCAAGGGTAACGCTGACGGTGGGCGCAACGAGCACACCGCCGAGTCCCGCAAGGAGACACCCTATAACAAAAACGATCGCGAAGACCCAGTTTACGTTGATCCCCACCGCGCCGACCATATCCCTGTCCACCGCGGCTGCGCGCGATATTTTGCCGATCCTGGTCTTATTCGTCAAAAGCCACAATAATATCGCTATGACCGGGCCCATGACAAGCAGGAAGAAGCTGTATATAGGAAAAGGCAGGCCCCCGAAAAGATTTATGTATCCCTGAAAGATCGAAGGTACCGGGACCGAACGGTATTCGGCCCCCCAGATCAGCTTCACAAGGTCTCCAAAAACGAGAGAAAGTGCAAAGGTGAGAAGGAGAAGCATCAGATGTTCGCGTTCATACAGGAACTGAAAGAGGGAGCGTTCCGCCAGAAAACTCAAGGCGGCGACCCCGAGCGGTGCCAGGATGAGGGCCATCCAGAACCCCGTGTTGCCGCCGCCAAAAAGGTGCGAAACGGTATACGCCATAAAAGCGCCGATCATGTACAAAGAGCCGTGGGCCACATTCGGGATCCTCAAGACGCCCAGAATGAGGGTCAGCCCTGACGAGACAATAAAAAGGATTACGGTACGCGAAAGTCCGACAAGGATCTGGCTTAAAATACTAGGGCTTATGAAACCAAAAATGTTCTCCATTTCCCCGTAATGTCACTGTTACTTCTTGTACAGCTTCAGGACCTCCTGGCAGGACGGAACATAATCCCTGCCCTGGATCGTTTCTATGTTTCCCGCTATCAGGAAATCATATTTCGGGTCCCTTTTCGTGACGCCGAAATACATCGGGAGCAGGAGCTGGTGATCGCATTTGCGGATCTCAAGAGGGCCGACGGGACTATCGAGGGTCATGCCTTCCAGGGCGTTGATCAGTTTTTCGCTGTCGATCTTGCCTGCTTTTTTATATCCAGCGACAATAAACTGTGCGGTCATATATCCATATAGGGCCCCGATCCTCGGGTTGCGATTATAGGCTTTCTTGAAATCGGCGACGAACGCACGATTTTCGGGCGTGTCAGGATAATAGAAGAAATAGTTTGCCGTTCCATAGACCCCTTCCGGACCGTTCGGCCCTTGAGGCGCGAGAACTGAAAGTTCGGTTGCAGTGTGCTGATAGAAGGGGATCTTCTGGCTTAAACCCGTCGCTTTTGCTGCCTTCTGGAAATTGACCATGCCTGACCCGCCCGTTGCAACGATAATGAAATCAGGCTTCGCCGCCAGGATCTGTGTTATGTAGGGCGTGAAGTCGGCCTCTCCGACCTTCCACCAAGTCTCGCCGACCTTCTGTGCCGAAGGTTTTAACTTCTTGAGATTGTTCCAGACGGCATCGGCTATTGCATGGCCGTATTCGTAATCATCGCCGGCGATCCAGTACTTTACGTACGGCTTTTTCGCAAGGGCTATTGCGGTGGCCCTGCCTGCCATTTCCGTGTTTTCATTCATGTTGAATATGTACCGGTGCCCCTTTTCACCGACGATCTTTTCACTTTTTGCAAACGTGACAAAGAAAGGCACTTTCTCCTTCTTCACAAAGTCCGAGATAGCAAGGGTGGTGGCGCTGTTTATCGTCCCCATAAGGATATCGACCTTTTCTTTCAGGATGAGCTCTTTTGCCATTGCAAGACCGATATCCGGCTTGAATTTTTCGTCGCGTGTCGTGTACTCGATCTTCTTTCCGAGGATCCCGCCCCCTACGTTTATCCTGTCCACTGCCAGCTTGAACCCGTCAAGGACATCATTGGTAAAGGTTGTGGCAGGCCCGGTATAGGTGTCCACGATCCCTATCTTTATAGTATTCGCAGCATGCGAGAGGGAGAATATGCACATTACGGATAGCAGGATGACGGATAAGAAAACAATACGGGGGGATCTTTTCATATCGGCACCTCCATGGATTGTAATATGTTATTTTGACATTGACACAGAAATTGCCTTTTGTCAATTCAGTGACGCGGGTACAATACGTCAGCGAACATCGTTCCTGATGTTTTCGTCGGCATCGTGGAAAACATAATAAAGAATATCGTCCCGTGCCTGAATGAGATGTGTTTTTACGGCAACGGTAATCTCTGCCGAGTCCCCTTTTTCAATTGCCTCGACTATCCTTTCATGTCCGTGCATAGATCTCTCGGCAGTCTCTGCAAGGTAGATGCATTGGATCCTGTACCGCAACATATGGCGCCGCAGCGTCTGGGTAAGCTCGAGGAGGCGTTCGCTTCCCGCAAGGCGGGCTATAATATCATGAAACTGGGCATCGAGTTCCACATAGCCGTTCAGGTTGCCTTTCGCTATATGTTTTTTTTGATTGGCTATATTTCTTTTAAGCGATTGGATGAGCCTGTCCCTCTGCTTCTGCATAGCCCATTCTATTGCGAGGACTTCGATCGCTACCCGTATCTCGCATATCTGCTCGACCTCTTCCATGTCCATGCCCCGTACGATATACCCGACCCGGGGAATGGAAACGACAAGCTTTTCAAGTTCGAGATTGTGGAGCGCCTCGCGGACCGGGGTGCGCGACGTTCCGATCTCTTCGGCGATCTTCGCCTCGATGAGGCGGTCTTTCGGGGCTATCGCGCCTTTCAGGATCTCTTCGCGGATATGATGATAGACCTTCTGCCGGATGGTCTTGTCTTTCTTAATTATCAGCCTCTTCATTATTTAGTATACTGTACCCCACTCTTTGAAATCATTCAAGTTTTTTATACCGGCAAAACCTATGCTGTTGTATCGCACCGGCAAATGGTGTATAAATAGTCCACGATGCGCCCGGCTTTAAACCTCATACTTTTCCTTGTATTGATTTTCGTTCCACATGTACTTCCGGCAGTCGAGAACGGCGCCAACCACGGTATCACCGCTGCATCCTACATTCTTGTCGAAAAAGACACGTTTCGTATCATCACGGGCAAGGACTATCATCGCCGGCTCCCCCCGGCCAGCACCACCAAGGTTATGACAACGCTGATCGCCCTTGAACGCCTAAGCGGGGAAGAGATCGTTATCCCCGATAATAACGTCACAACCATCCCCCGTTCCAAAATGAACCTTGTCCCCGGAAAAAAATACCGGTCTTTTGACCTCATGACAGGCGCGATGGTCGAATCGGCAAATGATGCCGCGTATGCCCTTGGAGCATATATCGCCGGTTCCGAAACAGCTTTCGCACGAATCATGACGGAGAGGGCACGGGACCTCGGTGCCACTGATACCAACTTCGTAAACGCGTCCGGTCTTCCTTGCGATAACCAATACAGCAGTCCCTACGATCTTGCTCTCATTTTCCGGCAGGCCCTTACAAACGAGCGTTTTGTCGACCTCGTGCAGACCCGGTACTTCACCTTTGAAGACAACACCCGTAAGATCCGGTACAAGAACCACAACAGGCTGCTTTTCTGTTTCGAGCCCGCCATCGGAGGAAAAACAGGATATACACGCGCTGCGCGGCATTGCTATGTCGGCGCATTCGAAAAGAACGGGAAGGTTTATATCCTCGCAATGCTTGGAAGCCGCAGTCTCTGGAAAGACAGTGTTCAGATATTGAAAACGATATATGACGACGTGCCGACGGACGAACAGCTCCGTCTCGCAAAAGCTTCCCGGGCATCATACTCCTCCGCCACCGTTGTACAGAAGAAAAAATCATCCTCTTCCAAAAAGGTCGTAAAGCGCCGCACGGGTAAAACCAACAAAAAATACGTAAATAGATAATGAAAAAATGCTTCACCATCATCGTGATACTCGCCTTTATCGCTACATCTGTGCCGGCACGGGCGCTTACCAACGAGGAGGAGCTCAAGTACGGTAAGGAGGTATACCTTCAGATCGCCCGGTCCGTCCCGATAAATAACGATCCTTATATGTCTTTTTATCTCAACGATATGCGGTTGAGGCTCGAGAGCAAGACGACAATGCCTTTTCCCCTCGTCGTTACAATTATTGATTCTCCGGAGATCAATGCATTTGCAACCCCGGGCGGTTATGTTTACATCGCATCGGGGCTTATCGCAAATTGCGACAATGAAGAAGAGGTCGCGGGCGTCATGGCCCACGAGTTTGCTCATGTCAAGAAGCGGCACATCGCCAAAATGGCCGAGAAGGAAAAATATTTCACCGCTACGATGGTCGCGACCATGCTGGCCGCCCTGTTGGTCGGCGATGCGGCCAGGGGTGCCGTCATGGCAATGGGTATGGGAGGGGCCCAAGCCGCGGCGTTGAAATATTCGCGGGAAGACGAGGAAGAGGCTGACAGGGAAGGCTCTACGCTTGCAAATGCAGCGGGCTACGGAGGGCTCGGGATCTCGGATTTTCTCAAGAAACTGCGGGCCGGGGGCGGGGACAAGCTTTACCCCCAGTACCTCCTGACACACCCGTACCACGAAAGCCGCATAATAGCCCTCGAATCGATGTGGGCCCGGAAACCGACGTCCGGTACCGCGTCTCTATTTCCTTACATTATCGCACGGGCAAAAGTGATGCAAAATTACAAGACTTCCGGGCTTGCCGACAACATATTGGTGAAGCGCTATGCACAAAATAGCAAAGACCCTGTCGCAGCATACGGCGCCTCCCTTTACTATTCACTCAAGGGTGATTTCGAGAAAGCGCTCGAGATAGCACGCGCCAACCCCTCTCCTTACAGAGACCTGTTCCTCGGCGAGATATTGATCTCGGCCAACAAATTTTCCGAAGCCGTCGATGTGCTCAAGAACGTCGAGGAAAAAGTGGGCCGTTATTACGTTGCCCGGGCATATGAAGGTATGGGTCGTACCGACCTTGCCGTCGCGACATACAACTCCATGGCGCAGTATGCGCCCTTTTACCCCGACATATACTACCGCATGGGGATGATGCTCGGAAGGACCGGCGACGAGGCCGCAGGACACAAGTTTCTCGGCCTGTATTACCTGAGCAAGGGCAATTACGCGCTTGCGAGAACGAATATCGAAAAAGCCATATCCCGCTACGGGATTAACTCCCGCGAAGGCATCGAGCTCATGCGCCTGCTTTCAACTATGGATGATAAGGACAAGAAATAAGGATCGTGTGCTTTCGACCCGTTAACCCTGCCGCTCCAACAGGCCCCTAACCATATTCCCGACCGCTTCGACACTCACATTGTCAACATTCAGCCTGAGAGAAATGTTCTCTCCTCGCGGATGCCAGATGGCCGGATCGAAATCGGTGAAGACCGTGATCGTCTGCAATCCGCACGTTCCAGCAAAATGGGCCATACCGGAATCATTTGACACGAAAATACCGCCCTCCGCGAAGAGGCGCTTTACCTCCATGAGCTCGTGAATGACAACGCCCTCTCCCGGGAGGTCGAGGCCGGCAGGCTTCAGAAACATCCGGCTGATATCATTTTTTTCGAGGAGGTCCCCCAGGACGATAAAATTTTCAGGGACCCATTTCCCCTTCGTAAAACCCTTCTCCGGGTACAGGATCACCCGGCCGGGTTTTTTCGGGATGACCACGGCTTTTACGGGTTCAATTCCAAGGGACCCAAGTTGGCGAAGCTGATATTCTTCGACATGTACCTTTTTACGCGGCAACAGGCTAGTATCCTTTTCCGGGTCCGGGAACGAACCCTCGGGGTACATGTCGATAAAGATCAATTTCTCATGTGAATACGAACCCCATCGCTCGCGAAGGGCCCCCTGCCTGTCTTTCCCGATAAATATGATGCGCCGCCAAACGGGGCCGGTCAGTTTTTCGGAGAAAAGGTAAAGCCAGTGCCGCGATTCGACCCCGTACGTTCTCGCAAAATACGTGCTGAAGAGATCGAGGAAACGCCGGTTGCCGAGTCCCGCGAGGCAATTGCCGAAATGCCTGAAGCAAGACAGGAATACCGATTCCGCGAGACACATATCACCAAGGCCCCCGAGATGCACGACTAGGATCTCATCGTAATTATTTTGCATTCTGAGGGGCGGGGACAGATATCGATATTCCTTCCTCCGCATATCTCCTGTGGAGAGCTTTTATAAGATTGTGGCGCACGATATAGAGAGAACCGGGGTCTTTGATTTTGACATTGACGGAAAAACCTATGCCGTTCTCGCCAAACGCATTGAAACGGACCGAAGGCTCTTCGTCGGGAACGGCCCCCGGGAGTTCACGTACAACAGATTTTGCTACCTCATAGGTAATTGCCTCTATCTTATCGAGATCAGCCGAATGGGGCGTCGTTACCTGTACGCTCAGCGACATCCGGCTGTCGGGGAGTTCGTAATTCGTGATCGTCGCCGACACTACCCGGGCATTTGGCACAATTATTATGTTATGGGCCGGGGACGTGATAGTCGTTGACCGCCAGGTTATATCGGTGACAACACCCTCTTCGCCGGAATTAAGCTTGATATAATCGCCCGGGCGAACCTGTTTTGATGCAATTATATGGAGGCCCGCGAACAGGTTGGACAGCGTGTCCTTGAGGGCAAGTGCGACCGCAAGCCCGCCCACACCAAGGGCTGTGAGCAAAGGCGCAATAGATATGCCGAGAAAATTGAGAATAACAAGGATCCCGGCAATGATGATCGTTGCCCTAAAAACACCGAGGATGATTCCTGTGGCCGGGATATTGATGTCGGAACGCTGGGCGTAATTCTCGAAAGCTCTTACCGCAAGATTGGCAACGGCCACGGTTACCGAAAAGATGATCAAGATATAGATTGTCCGGTCGACGAGGGTGATATACTTTCTCGGTAATTCAGAAAGCTCGAGCGCGAAAAAGAGCCCGATCGCGATGCACCAGAAAATGGAGGGGATCCTCAAAGACCTCAAGGCCGCCGTGTGAACGGTCGTTGCTGAACCGGCAGTCCATTTTTTCAAGAAATGTACGATTATTCCACGCACGATGAACAATATGATAATGATGGAGGTTGATACTACAGTCGGGATAAAAAGGCTCTTCTCGATAATGTTCATTTTTCCAAAGACTGGCATGCCGGGTGATGGGTTACAGGGGAATTCATACCCATCACCCGCACCCGGTTCCTACAATCTGAGGTCCGAGAACTGCATGCAGCTCTTAAACGCGTGATACCGCTCTTTTATCTCCATCATGGTCAGTCTCTTTAACCGATTGATGCTGAAATCCTCGACGTTGAAGGATGCCATGACTGTACCCATGATGATCGCCTGCTTGATGCTTTCCGCGGAGGCTTCGCCTACGTTGGCAAGGTACCCCATGAAACCACCGGCAAATGTGTCTCCCGCCCCGGTCGGATCAAAGACATCCTCTAAGGGAAAAGCCGGTGCAAGGAACACCTCGTCCTGGTTCATCATGAAAACCCCGTACTCACCGCGCTTGGCCACGACACACGTCGGGCCCATTTCGATCAGTTTCCGGGCGCCTTTCAACAAATTGTGTTCCTTCGTGATCTCGCGCAATTCGGCTTCATTTATGACGAGCATATCAACCCTCCGTATAACCTCCATAAGGGCATCGAGCTTGTTCTCGATCCAGAAATTCATCGTATCGAGGACAAGTGCGACCGGTCTTGCGACCTGATCGATAACATGGATCTGGAGATCCGGATCTATATTTGCCAAGAAAAGGAATTCCGCGTTCCTGTAATCCTCCGGGACTTTCGGTTGGAAGGCCTCGATGACATTGAGCTCGGTCTTGAGTGTTATGGCCTGGTTGAGATCGTATCCGTATTTGCCCTCCCAGCGGAAGGTCTTCCCGTGGTCGACCTCGATGCCGGAGAAGTCGACGCTACGATCCTTGAGGAAGGATATTCCGTCCATATCGAAATCGTGGCCGACCGTCGCTACGATACCGACATCGGTAAAGAAACTGGCCGCGTTCGTAAAATGAAGCGCCGAACCCCCGAGAACATTCTCGGCCTTTCCGAAAGGGGTTTCTATAGAATCGAATGCTACCGTCCCTGCTACGCAAAGCTTGATCATGTTCCCATCTCCCATGATGCGAGGTATGTCTTCTGCTCCTCGGTAAGGGTATCGATGGTGATGCCAGCTGACGCAAGTTTCAGCATGGCCACCTGCTCGTCGATAGCCTTGGGAACGGAATACACTTTTTTCTCCAGCGATCTGGCATTCTTCCACATGTATTCCGAGCACAACGACTGATTTGCAAAGCTCATGTCCATAACGTCGGACGGATGCCCTTCCGCGCACGCCAGATTAACGAGCCTGCCTTCACCGAGAAGGAATATCTTTCTGCCATCTTTGAGCGTATATTCATCGATAAAGTTGCGGATGCGCCTTTTCGACTTTTTCATTCTCTCTAACGCCTCTATTTCTATTTCGACATTGAAATGTCCGGAATTGCAGATTATGGCGCCATCTTTCATTTTCTTGAAATGTTCCTCACGGATAACGTGGATGTCGCCTGTGGTCGTCACGAATATGTCGCCGACAGCCGCGGCCTTTTCCATTTCCATCACCTCAAACCCGTCCATATGGGCCTCAAGGGCGCGAAGCGGATCTACCTCGGTCACGATGACGTGGGCACCGAGCCCTTTTGCGCGCATGGTCACGCCTTTGCCGCACCAGCCATACCCGGCGAGCACAAAGGTGGCGCCTGCGAAGAGGATGTTCGTGGCGCGCAGAATGCCGTCGATCGTGCTCTGTCCTGTACCGTAGCGGTTATCGAACATATGTTTTGTCAATGCGTCGTTGACCGCAACGACCGGGAACTGGAGTACACCTTCGAGTTCCATGCTTTTCAGCCGAATAACTCCCGTTGTCGTCTCTTCCATGGACCCGACCACATCGTCGACGAGTGCCTGCCGTTCTTTCTTGCCGAGTTTGTTCACCCATTTTTTTATGACATCGTGAAGTGCATCTGTCCGGTCAAAAGCAATCATATGCAGGGCACCGACAAGGTCCGCCCCATCGTCCATGGTTATGTTCGGCATGAAGGCAAGGGCCCGCCTGATGTGTTCATAGTACTGTTTGTCGGTTTCGCCTTTGATCGAAAAGGTCGGGATCTTGAAATTGTGTACGATTGCCGCTGCGACATCATCCTGCGTGCTCAAAGGGTTCGATGCACACAAAACAACTTCGGCCCCTCCGGTCTTTAGCGTCTTGACGAGGTTCGCCGTCTCTGAGGTCACATGGAGGCAGCAGGCGATCCTGACGCCCTTGAGCGGTTTTTGTTTCGCAAAACGCCGGGCTATCTGCCGCAGGACGGGCATCCGCCGTTCCGCCCATTCGATCTTTTCGAGCCCTGCACCGGCCAGTTTTATATCCCTAACATCATAATCCATACTCTATATCCCTCCCTTTTCCAGGTTTATCTGCAACAATTTACCGCGATGTTGACAGCGACTTCAGATCAAAAGATGCAGCCACCCAACTTAAGCACACTCGGAAGTTGGATCCCCGGCTATCAATGCGTCAACGAGAGGCCTACCAGTCGTATAGCAAAAGTAGGGCACCCGCTTTCAAGGTTTGCCCCAACGGGTGGCAACGTCGAGAAGCGCGACGAGGCGGACAACGAAGGCAATACTTTGATATGAAGCCGGAGCGCTTATATACCGGCGGCTTTGAGTATCTCGTCGACCATATCGAGTTTTTCCCAGGTAAATTCTGGGTCGTTCCTGCCGAAATGTCCGCCGCATGCCGTTTTCTTAAAGATAGGCCTGAGCAGGTCGAGTTTTTCTATTATCTTTCTCGGCCTCATGTCGAAGAGATCGTTGACTATCTGCGCGATCCTATCGGGGTTTATCTTGGACGTGCCCTGGGTATCGATCATAACGGATACCGGCTGGGCCACGCCTATCGTATAGGCGATCTGCAACTCGAGCCTGTCCGCAAGGCCCGCGGCGACCAAGTTTTTGGCAATGTAGCGCGCCATGTATGATGCGCTCCTGTCGACCTTAGAAGGATCCTTACCGGAGAAGGCGCCTCCGCCGTGGCTGCCGACCCCGCCGTATGTATCCACAATAATTTTTCGTCCCGTCATGCCGCAGTCCCCTTTGGGGCCACCTACGACGAACCTGCCGGTTGAATTGATGAATATCTTGGTCTTGTCATCCATCAGCTCAACGGGGATGACCTTTTTGATGACTTCCTCAGTTACGGCTTCCCGCAACCTGCTGATTGCCACATCGGGGTTATGCTGGGCCGCGATGACCACTGCTTCGACGCGTACCGGCTGCCTGTCGACATATTCGATAGTCACTTGGCTTTTTCCGTCGGGACGCAGGAAAGGAAGCGTCCCGTCTTTGCGGACGTCAGCTAAGCGCCTGACAAGTTTATGCGCATACATGATGGACATGGGCATGAATTCGGCGGTTTCATTACAGGCATACCCGCACATAAGGCCTTGGTCTCCGGCGCCCTGTTCGTGGTCGGATGTCCCATTGACGCCCATCGCTATATCCGGGGACTGTTCGTCGATCGCCGTCAGGACTGCACAGGTTTCCCAGTCAAAACCCATTGATGAATCGTTATACCCTATCTCTTTCACTGTCTGCCGTACGATATCGGCGATATTTACATAGCTCGATGTCGTTATCTCGCCGCCGACAAGTGCCAGCCCCGTTGTCACATATGTCTCGCATGCTACCCTGGCCTTCGGGTCATCAGTGATTATCGCATCGAGCACCGCGTCCGATATCTGGTCGGAAATCTTGTCCGGATGTCCTTCCGCGACCGATTCGGATGTGAACAAGAATCTGCTCATTCCCATTTTATACCCTCCTCAAACAATGCTTAAAATTTATATTCTCATTCCTGGACCCTGGGAAAATCTCCAGGAAACAATCTCGCCATCTCGCTCCTCAATAGCAGTTCAGCTTCAGCAGGTGAGTCTTGCATCATGATCTCTTCAAGAAGTTCCCGGCAATACCCGTGATCGAGACCGCGTATTGTCTTTTTTGCACGAGGTATCGCATATGGGTTCATGCTCAGTTCATCGAGGCCGAGACCAAGCAATACAGGAACATAGCGTGGCTCCCCGGCCATCTCGCCGCACAGGGCAATGGTTATTTTGTTCGCATGAGCATCATCGACCGCTTTTTTTATCATTTTGAGGACAGCCGGATGAAGCGGCTCGTACAGATACGAAACATATTCGTTGACCCGGTCTATGGCAAGGGCGTACTGGATCAGGTCATTTGTCCCTATGCTGAAAAAATCCACCTCTGCGGCAAGCATGTCGCTTATCATGCATGCCGACGGAACCTCTATCATGATGCCCGTTTTGATATCCTTATTATATGATATGCGCTTCCTCGATAATTCTTCCATACATTCTGCAATGATGGCCTTGGTTTTGCGTACCTCCTCGATACCTGAGACCATCGGGATCAGAATCCTCAAAGGCCCGAACGCGCTTGCCCGCAAGATCCCCTTCAGTTGCGCCTTGAAGAGCGGCACCTCTTTGATGCACAGCCTGATGGCGCGAAGGCCCATTGCCGGGTTTATCTCCTTCGGCATTTCGATCTCTGAGACAAATTTATCCCCGCCAATATCGAGGGTCCTGATCGTTATATATTCCAACGACCTGCTTTCGGCAAGCTTCCGGTATATATGATAGTGGTCCATTTCGCTCGGGAGATCATGTTTCTTCGAGAGGTATATATATTCTGTCCGGTAAAGCCCTATACCGCTTGCCCCGTACTTTTCCACAATATCCATTTCTGCGAGAAGTTCTATGTTCGCACCTACCCTCATTTTGAACCCGTCTTTTGTCTCGGGTTTCAATCGTGCCAATCGCAGGTGCTCTTTCTTAAGGTTCCTAAAATGTATCTGTTTTGCAAGATACTCCTTCTGTACTTCCTTGGCCGGGTTTATGATGATGAGGCCTTCGTCTCCGTCGATGATGACAAGGTCGTTATTCTTCACGAGACTGCTGACATTCCCGACTCCTACAACCGCTGGCATCTCGAGCGCCCTTGCAACGATGGATGTATGTGACGTCCTTCCCCCGACATCGGTTGCGAAGCCGCTTATACGGTTCAGGTTAAGCTGAATTGTATCGGCAGGCGACAGATCATGGGCAATGATGATCGATTTGCCTTTTATACTGGTCCGTTCTATAGGGGATTTTTTTTCAGTGGAGAGAATCCGGGCAAGTCTTTCGTAGATATATTTGATGTCCTGGCCGCGCTCCTTGAGATAAGGATCTTCCACCTGATCAAAGCTGGCGAGAAACCGGAAAGTGACAATCTCAAGGGCCCACTCCGCGTTTATTAACTCCGACCGGATCACATCGATCACTGAATTTGAAAAAAATTCATCCTGAAGGATCAATACGTGAGCATCAATAATAAAGGCGTGTTTTCTGACATCGTCGTCCGGTATGGAGTCCTTGATTTGGTTGAGCTGCTCTGTCGCCTCCTGGATCGCTGCCTTTATCCGTGCAATTTCACGGTCAATCTGGCGTTCGGTTATTGAACGTTTGGTGATCGCAACCTTGCCCCGGTCAATAAGGCGCACCCTTCCCAAAGCGATGCCGGAAGAAACGCCAATCCCCTGGAGTGTTTTATTTACAAAAAGTTCTTCTTTCATTCCTCGTTAAATCCATTGTTAATAAGGTCTCCCAATTCTTGAAAGGCCTTTTCTTCGTCCTCTCCTTCAGCTCTTAGCACTATTTTACTACCAAGAGGACAGGCCAACATGAGCAGGCCCATGATGCTCTTTCCATTTACCTGCATGCCGTCCTTTTCCATAAGCACGTTCGAGTTGAATTTGGCCGCAGACTTGACGAACATTGCCGCCGCGCGCGCGTGAAGGCCAAGCCTGTTCCTGATCGTAAATACGCCTTCGAGCATTGCCCTAGTCCTTCTTCCTCGCTTTCAGGACATCCGTTGCGCGGTATATGTTCTTCTGTCCATACTGTGTTATGAAATTCGCCAGTTCACCGAGCTTCCTTCCCTCCCGGTATGTGACCAGCTTGATAAGCATCGGAAGATTGACACCCGCCACAACCTCAACCTTGTCCTCTTCCAAGAATGACAGGCTTATATTCGAGGGGGTTCCACCAAACATATCGGTCAGTATAATGACACCGTCCCCTGTATCTGCGCTTTTTAAGGCTGACACAATCTTTTCTTTTATTTTTTCGACCTGATCGTCGGGAAAGATGTCGACCGCGACAAATTGTTCCTGTTTGCCCACAATTAATTCAGTAGCTGCAACCATTTCACGGCTCAGATTAAAGTGTGCCACCACAACGAGACCGATCATAAAAGCCTCCTCAGTTCTTTTCTATATCCCTGTGAACGGTGGATACACTATAACCCATGGTATTTAATTGTTCGGCCAGCTCGCCGGCAATAAATACCGAGCGGTGTTTTCCGCCCGTGCAGCCAAAACATATGGTCAGATAACTTTTTCCCTCATTCTCAAATAGAGGAATAAGGTACACCAAAAAATCTGAAAGAAAAAGGAAATATTTCTTGAATACTTCCTGAGACTTAATGTATTCCATCACCTCGCGGTCGAGTCCCGTTTTCTCGCGGAGCCCCTCCACGAAGAAAGGGTTCGGGAGAAATCTCACGTCGAGAACGATGTCCGCCTCGAGAGGAAGCCCGAACGCATAGCCGAATGACATGAGATTTATCTTCATGCGCTGTTCCTGGGTACCATACTTGTTAAGCACCCATCGGCGCAGCTCGTGCGGGGTCAAGTGAGTTGTATCGATAACTTCGTCTGCCATATTCCTGAGCCAAGTCATTAATTTTCGCTCTTCTGCCAAGGCATCTTTGACGTTGGGAGAATCCAGGAGCGGATGGGACCTACGCGTCTCGCGAAATCTCCGTATAATGCTCTCTTCGGTGCTTTCCAGAAAGAGCACCTTCGCGTTGAATTCCTGTTTTACTCTCTTTATCACATCCTGACCGGTCTCAAAAAAGTCGCGCAGGCGCACGTCGATGACAAATGCGCACCTCTTCACTTTTTCGCCCTCAGCCCGGTTCAGTTCCAAGAATTTGAGGAGAAGGACTATCGGAAAATTATCCACACAGAAAAAGCCTATGTCTTCGAGCGCTCTTAAAAATGTCGTTTTGCCCGAACCGGAAATGCCGCTTACGATGATGGTGTCTCTCATTCCGCCATATCCTCCCTCATAGATCTTTGCATCCGTTTTTCAAGCTCAACAGCGGTATTTATCCCTTGCCTGCGCAGGATAAAATTGCGGCATGCAAGTTCAATGATTGCCGACACATTCCTACCAGAGCTTATAGGTATTTTCACGAATGGCAGATCTACGCTTAGAACTCTGTATTTATCTTCCTTGAGGCCCACGCGTTCACACTCGAGTGACGCGTCCCAGTCAAAAAGCTCGATGACGAGATCTATCTTCTTCTTGTCGATTACCGCAGACACTCCGAAGAGATGCCGGATATCGACGATTCCGACACCCCTGATCTCGAGCAGACTCTTGATCATCTCCGGGGCTTCTCCGTAGAGGTCTATCGCTCCAATCTTTTTTATATGGACCGCATCATCGACTACCAGGCGGTGTCCCCGCATAATGAGTTCCAGGGCATTTTCACTTTTACCGATACCGGGCCTCCCCATGATAAGGGCGCCGACGCCAAGGATGTCCATCAGTACGCCGTGGAGCGTCGTGGAAGGAGCGAGCTTCTCTTCGAGAAGCTTCGATATCCTTTCGATGAATATAGACGTGACAAGTCTTGTTCTAAGTAACGGTATCCCTTTTTCTTCTGCTGATATAAGGAAAAATTCGGGCACCTTCAGGTTTCGCGATACGATAAAACATACGACATTATTACGGCACAATTCCCGTATGATGCGCTTGTTTTCCGACTCGGTCAGCGAGCGAAGGTAGGATATCTCGATGTTTCCCAGTATCTGCACCCTGTGCGGATGGAGATATACCATGCGACCCGTTATGACGAGGCCTAATTTCTGTATCCTCGGGTTATAGATCTTCCGGGAAAGCCCCTTGTTTCCTGCTAGGACTTCCAGTTCCAATCCATACAGTTCATCGTCTACAAGCTGCTGTACCTGAATCCCTTTCATGTGTTCTTCCTGTCAAGAGATCATGCCGGCCGTTCAAATGTGTATTAAGCCGGTAAGGCAACCGCTCGTTCAATATTTTTCGTCCTCTTCTACAATGCTCTGATAGAGCACACGGGCATCGTCGGGCATCTCGAGCAACCTTCTCCGGAACGACGGGTCGCGAAGGATCCTTGATATTCGTGATAATGCCATGAGGTGAAGACTTGCCGAATCCTCCGGAGCGAGAACCAGAAAAAAAATATGCACCGGTTTTCCATCCACGGCGTCAAAATCCACCCCTTTTCTGGAGCGCGCGAATACGCACATGATCTGGCCGGAACCACCGAGTTTCCCGTGAGGTATCGCTACCCCGTCGCCAATACCGGTCGATCCCAGCGATTCACGTTCCATTACGACCCTGACCACGGGATCGATATCATTTATAAGTCCCGCGGTCTTTAACCGTGATGCAAGGAGTGCCACTACTTTTTTCTTGGTGCCGCCTTTTATATCGCAAATAACCGTGGACTCTTTCAGTATTTCACCGAGCCTCAAGGTCCCTTCCCTGCTGTCTCGATAAGGCTGAAATTCCCGTCCTTTCTCTTATAGACTATGCAGACATTGTCGCGTTCCCGTTCGCGAAAGACCATAAACATATCGCCGGACGCCTTGAGCTGCATTACGGCTTCTTCAGGGTCCATGGGTTTTGCCTCGATAGTCCGGGAAACGATAATACCGGACTCTTCTGCCGTCGGGGTAAGGACGGTGCGTTTCGATTTATTGTCACGGTACGCCTTGACCTTATCGCGGTACTTCTTGAGTCTGCGTTCAAGTTTGTCGACTATCTTATCGATAGCCGCATAGATATCATCCATGACCTCATGCGCATTTATGACAACTCCGTTAATGGTGAACATGACATCGATACGTTGACGGTACCTTCTTTCGAGCGAAATGACCGCGTGTATATCAAGAGGGGTTTCTACGTATTTGTGGAGCCGCGAAAGCTTATCTTCGACATATCGCCTTATGTCTTCGCTGGGATCGACGTGTCTGAAGCTGGTTGTGATATCCATATTGCCTCCGTTATAAAAAATAAGGTTGGCACGCACCAACCTTCGAGCATAAATTAACAGATATGCCGCATCAAGTCAATCCAATTCCCCGAAAGTATTACGTAATTTACCAAAGAGCACGCTGGTGCAACCTGACCTTCTTAAAGAAAATTAAGATTACTTTAGTCAACCACCATCCTTTCACGAGAGGACCGTATGTTCAAGATCTCCCTGTACTTGGCAACTGTACGCCGCGCGATATTGATATCGTGCAGGGATTTGAGAGTCCGTGCTATCTCATCGTCGGTCAAAGGCTTCTTTTTGTCTTCCTTCTTGACAAGCTCTGCGATGAGATCCATGACAACATTGGTCGACAGGGAATCCCCATCTCCAGTGTTGATGCTGGTCGGAAAGAAGAATTTCATTTCGTAAACCCCGTGGGGCGTGCTCATATATTTGCTGGTCGTTATCCTGCTCACGGTGGATTCATGCACGCCGACATCCTGTGCCACGTCTTTCAATATAAGGGGCTTGAGCGACCTCAAGCCTTTGTCGAAAAACTCCATCTGAAAGTTGACGATGGACTCGGCGACCAGGAAGAGCGTTCGCTGCCTTTGCTGGATGCTTTTTATGAACCACTCGGCCTGCTTCATCTTGTTCTTTATATATCTCTTGGTCTCGCCGCTTACCTTCCGGTCGGTTGCAAGGCCCAGGTAATAACGGCTCATCCTGAGTTCAGGTATATCGTCATTGTTGAGCGCTATCTCGTATCCTTCCTCCCCTTTGGCCACATACACGTCGGGAACGATATATGAGATAAACTCGTCGCTGAAATTTCTCCCCGGCTTGGGATCAAAAGATTTGATCCTTTCAAGGATCTCCTTTATCTTTTTGATCGAAAAACCGGTAGCCTTTGCAATGCCCTTGAGATTATTGCGTTGAATAAGGTCGAAATGGCTCGAGACGACCGTGTAAAAAACAGGGTCTTTCTGCCCGGACAGCTCATACTGGATCAGGATACATTCCTTGAGGTCTCGCGCCCCTACGCCCGCAGGGTCCAGCTTCTGGACTTTTCTCAAAACAGGTTCGAGGGCCTCAAGGGAAAATCCCGAGTCTCGCGCAATTTCATCGAGACTGCATACGAGATACCCGTTATCATCAATATTCTCGATTATCCATTCGGCAACGACACGTTCCCTGGGATCAAAATCAGACAGACCGATCTGCCATCTCAGGTGGTCCCTGAGATTGTAAGTTTTTCTGACCATGTTTTCATAGTCAGGTGCTTCTTTTTCTTCGCCTGGGAAATAATCTTCAGAAGGCGAATAGCGGTCTAGCAATTCCTGGATCTCTTTTTTGTCGTCCTGGGTCTCTTCCGGTTCAGGCCGAACCTCTTCATCCCTGATCTCCAGGATGGGGTTTTCTTTCATTTCCAACTCGATCGCCTCAACAAGCTCCAGTTTCGAGAGCTGAAGGAGCTTGATGGCCTGCTGCAGCTGCTGCGTCAGAACAGGCGAAAGCTTTTGTGTTTGTTTAAGTTCCAACATCTATATTAAATTCCTCACCAAGATATACTTCGCGCACGATCCTGTCCTGGGCCACACTTTCCGGTGTGCCCTCGAGAAGGACTTTGCCTGCATTGACGACGTACGCTCTATCACATATCGGCAGCGATTCCCGGACGTTATGATCGGACAACAATATCCCGATGCCACGCTGTCTAAGACCGTAGATTATCTTCTTCAGGTCGGAAACCGATATCGGGTCTATGCCGGAAAACGGTTCATCAAGCAACATAAAGCGCGGCGATGTCATAAGGGCCCGAGCAATTTCAAGCCGCCTGCGTTCACCACCAGAGAGGGAGTCAGCGTTGTTCTGCGCAAGGTGGTCCAGTTTAAAGGACTCCAGTATCTCGATCACCCTATGGTTTATCATGTCGGAATCGACGCCGAGAAACTCCAGGATGGCCTTGAGATTGTCGGATACGGTCATCTTCTTGAATACAGACGGCTCCTGAGGAAGGTACGTGATCCCCTTGCGCGCCCGCATGAACATGGGAAGATCGGTAATGTTCTCGCCGTCGAGCATGATCCTACCGCTATTGGGTTTGATAAAACCGATTATCATGTAAAACGACGTTGTTTTCCCGGCCCCGTTCGGACCAAAAAGACCGACTATTTCGCCCTGCTCCATATACATGCTGATGCCGTCCACTACTTTTCTGCCGTTATATATTTTTGATAGGCCTTCCGCGGCCAAAGTTGCCTTCGTCAATGTTATTTTCCCTTTTCCACGTGTATCTTCGGTCTTTCTACGAACAATTTTCCATCGTTCGTCGTGTATACGACACGAACACCTTTCATTTCTACATTGTCCTTGATAACCCTTGGGAATTGGGTGAACACTATTGTGCCTTCCTTAAAATGATATACTGCCTTTTCACTTTTAGCAACCGTGCCTTTCGTCATGACACGCACGTTGCCGTCAGCCTCGATCCGCTCGACTTCGTTATCCACGCTATATATGTGGACAATGTCGCACACCATGTCCAGGTCCTTTCCTTTCATGATGACCTTGCCTTCAAGGATATATGTGCTCACCTTGAAATAATACAGCAGGCTGTCCGCCTGAAAATTGTATTTTCCTTTTTCCGTCACGATGGTCCCTGCCACATCGGACAGGATCTTTACGGTTTCATCGTTGGTATTTGCCAGAAGGCCGGTCCCCCTCATGTCGATCTTTTTTCCCTTGATATGCACGGCATCTTTCGTTGTCGTCAGACCTTGCTTGAAATCAAAATCCATGTACGGGCTCTTCAGTGTATACTCGCCCTTATAAAAAACTTGGACGTTATCCACGTGGCCGGATTCTTTATCCGTATCCATCTGACCTTTTGTTCCCGTAAATTCGATCACGACATCAGGTTTCGGTTTGTAGAGCCCTTTGAGGTCGTCAAGTTCGATAAGCGGCTTATCCAGGTATTTCCGCGCAATTTTCGCCGTCAATTCCCAATCGACAACACCGCGCTTCTCACCTGTATATTTCACATCCTTGAAAACAACTGCCTTCCTGGTGTCCTGGGTAACGGGAACGGCCTGTTTTCCCGGTTTACTTGCAAAGAAGTAAAAGGCCACTATCAGGCTTGCCAGAATAAATCCAAAAGATATGTAGATAACGATCTTTCTGTTGAACATAGCAAATACTAGTAATTAGGTGATGGGTTATGGGCCTATCAACTATCACCTAATTACCCATCACCTTTATTTTTCATACCACCTTCGCCTTGAGCAGGTCGTGAATGTGCACGATGCCGACCGGCCGTAAACGGTCTTCATCAATGACAAACAGGGACGTGATCGAAAACTCCTCCATTTGTTTCAAGGCATACGCAGCAAGGGCATCTTTGTGGATCACCTTCGGTTCAACGGTCATGACATCGCCCGCCTTCCTGATCAGAAGAGAATCGTCATACCGCTCGATCGCTCTGCGCAGGTCACCGTCCGTTATGATGCCGGCAAGGTTTCCTGCCCCGTCATATACAGCGGTGACGCCCAGTCTTTTTGATGTTATTTCAAGGATAGCGTCCTTCATCGATGTGTCTATGGAAACGCCAGGGACCGCCTGGTCCGTATGCATGATATCTTCGACCCGGAGAAACAGTTTTCTCCCCAATGAGCCTCCCGGATGAAGGAGTGCAAAATCCTCGACTTTGAAGGCACGTCTTTCCATGACTGACAATGCAAGAGCATCCCCCAGGGCAAGCGTGGCAGTAGTGCTCGACGTCGGGACGATATTATACGGACATGCCTCGTCCACCTCTACCGACAGCGAGATATTTCCCAGACGGGCAATTGTTGACTCGCGATCCCCGGTTATCGTTATAACGGGAATACCAAGCCTCTTGATCCATGGAATGATCTTGAGCACCTCTTCCGTCTCCCCGCTGTTGCTCACAATAATAAGTACGTCACTGCGCTGGAGCATGCCAAGGTCACCGTGGAGGGAATCGGCAGGATGAACGAACAATGCCGGTGTACCCGTGCTTGAGAGGGTCGATGCGATCTTTTTGCACACGAGCCCCGATTTTCCCATGCCGGTCAGAACGACCCGTCCTTCACACCGATGCATGATCTCTGCTGCCTCGTTAAAGGCATTATCAAGGCTTTCCATAACGCGCAGCAGGGCTTCGGCCTCTTTCTTCAAAACATCCTTGCCGGTCTTCAGACTGTCCAAAGTGCCTCCTCGATCTTTTTCAGGATTGCGAGGATCTTTTCAAGGTCTGAAAGAGGCAATGAATTGTCGCCATCGCACCGGGCATTCGTTGGGTCAGGGTGTATCTCCATAAATATCCCGTCAATTCCGACTGCAACAGCGGCCCTCGCGAGAGGAACGATGAAACGCGCCTCGCCGCCCGAATGATCGGACATCGCAGAAGGCTGCTGAACGCTGTGCGTTGCGTCAAACACGACAGGGTACCCAAAATCCCGCATTATGGGAATGGCCCGGAAGTCATTGACAAGGGTATTGTAGCCGAACGATGTCCCCCGTTCCGTAACGATTATATTTGTATTCCCTGTCGATTCGACCTTTCGTATGGCATGCACGATGTCACGGGGAGAAATGAACTGGCCCTTCTTTATATTGACAGCCCGGCCCGTCTCACCGCAGGCAAGCAGGATATCGGTCTGCCTGGACAGAAGTGCCGGCACCTGAAGAACGTCCACGACCTCTGCTGCCATGTGCGCTTCTGCGACGGAATGAACATCAGTGAGAACGGGCATTCCTACCTCTTTTTTTACCTCATCGAGGATTGTAAGTCCTTTTTCGATCCCGGGCCCTCTATAGCCGGATATCGACGTCCTGTTAGCCTTGTCATAGGAGGATTTGAATATGAACGGCACGCTGAGCCGTGCCGTTACATCTGCGATACCTTGCGCAGTTCGCATCACAAGGTCCCGGCTTTCGATTACGCAGGGACCGCCTATCAGAACAAAAGGCCTCCTGCCTATCGTAACTGTACCGATCTTTACTTCTCTTTGCATTTAAGTTTCTCCTGCCGCCGCTTCAGCGAGGCCTTTATAAAATCCCTGAAAAGCGGGTGAGGATCAAATGGCTTTGATTTGAATTCCGGATGGAACTGGCACCCTACGAACCATGGATGTCCTTTCATTTCAATGATCTCGACGAGGGTGCCATCAGGGGAGATGCCGGACACGATCATGCCGGCCTTTTCCAGCTGTTCGCGGTATTTCATGTTGAACTCGTACCGATGGCGGTGCCGTTCCTGAACGATCTCCTTCTCGTACGCCTTTTGTGTCAGCGAGCCGGGGGTTAGGACGCACGGATACGCGCCGAGCCTCATCGTACCCCCCTTATCTGAATACTGGTCGCGCATCTGCAACTGGTTTTCAAGGTCCACAAATTCTTCAATTAGATATATCAGGGGGAACGGGGTCTTTTCATTGAATTCACAGCTGTTTGCATCCTTGCACCCGGCAAGGTGTCGTCCTATCTCTACGACGGCAAGCTGCATGCCGAGGCACAATCCAAAGAAAGGTATTTTTTTCTCACGGGCGTGCTCGATCGCATTTATCTTTCCCTCGATCCCGCGATCTCCGAAACCGCCTGGAACAAGTATCCCGTCGACGTTGAAAAGGTCTGAAGTTATGCCCTTTTCTATGTCTTCCGAATCGACATAGCGGACATTTACCCTGCAGTTATTTGCAATACCGCCGTGTACAAGCGCTTCATTGAGGCTTTTATATGAATCCTTAAGCTTGACGTACTTTCCGACAAGCGCGATGTCGACTTCTTTTTTCGGGTTCTTTATCGTGTCGCCAATCGCTTCCCACTTGGAAAGATCCGGTTTTTTTGCCCAGATATTCAGGGATTGCGTGATCTTGTCGTCGAGACCCTCGTTGTGAAATGCTAAAGGCACCTCGTAGATTATCTCGGCATCCTTGGCCGCGATCACGGCGTCTTTTTCCACATTGCAGAAGAGAGATATCTTGTCCTTGAGGCCCTGTGATAGAGGCCGCTCGGTCCGGCAAAGCAATATATCCGGCTGAATACCTATCCTGCGCAATTCATTGACACTGTGCTGGGTGGGCTTTGTCTTCATTTCATCAGCGGTCTTGATAAAGGGTACAAGCGTGAGATGAACGAAGAGAGAATTTTCTTTCCCGAGGTCATTCCGAAGCTGTCGTATCGCTTCAAGAAACGGAAGCCCCTCGATGTCGCCGACAGTGCCTCCTATTTCAACAATGACGACATCGATGCCTTCGTCGACATCGAGCACCCTCCTTTTGATCTCGTCCGTGATGTGGGGTATGACCTGAACGGTCCCACCGAGGTACTCTCCTTTCCGTTCGCGAGAAATTACTGTGTCATAGACCTGACCGGTGGTGAAATTGCACTTCCGGGTAAAAGTTGCTGTTGTGAAACGCTCGTAGTGCCCGAGATCGAGGTCCGTCTCGGCACCATCCTCCGTTACAAAGACCTCTCCGTGCTGAAATGGGTTCATTGTCCCCGGATCGACGTTAATATAAGGGTCAAGCTTTTTGATCGTTATATTGAGTCCGCGAGACTCGAGGAGTGCCCCGATAGATGCCGCTGCGATCCCCTTCCCCAGGGAAGAAACGACACCGCCCGTTACAAAGATAAACTTTTGTCTCACTTTCGTCCCCCGATAAAAAGCCTTACCAACTCTTCTCCCGTCACTATCCCCCCGCCCACGCTCTCATCGTAATCCCTGCCGGAACCCTTGAGCGATCCTCCCTTTTCGAATATGGCAAAAGGTACCGGGACAGCAAAATGGGTTTTCATCGAAATTGGTGTCGCATGATCCGTAACAAGAAGAAATCTGGTCTCATTATCCGTTTTGTCGAGGAGAACCCCGAGGATCTCTTTATCGATGCGCTCTATTGCCTTTATCTTTTCGGCAACGTTTCCGTTGTGCGACGCCTCGTCCGGAGCCTCAATGTGAAGATAGACGATATCGTGCTCCTTTATCAATTCCAGGGCCGCCCTGGCCTTTGCTCCGTAATCGGTGTCGAGATAACCGGTAGCACCGGCTATGACGGGTGTTTCGAATCCCACGAGGCGGGATAGGCCACGCACCAAGTCCACGGCGCAGACCGTAGCCCCCTTGAGCCCGAATTTCTTTCTGAACGGGGGAAGATCGGTCCTTGTGCCCTGGCCCCACAGCCAGATGCTGTTTACAGGGATCTTGCCCGAGTCGGTGCGTCTTTTGTTGACCTCGTGAATGGCAAGCACCTCGCGGGAGTCGTCCATGAGCGCCCTGACCGTTTCGGCGCCTTCGCCCGATGGGAGATAACCGGCTATTGGTTTTCCCGTTATGTCATGGGGAGGTGTGGTCGATAAGTTCGATTTCCCGCCCCTCCATATCATAATATGCCGGTATCCGACCCCCGTGTAAAATTTGATCTCATCACTCCCGAGCTTTTCGTTCAGGGTTTTGACGATCACGTCCGCTTCGTCTGTTGATATGTGGCCCCCGGAATAGTCGATCATAACATCCTGGTCATCCGCGGACCCGATATGGACAAGATTGCATCGATAGGCCACGTCATCGGAACACATCGGTATCCCCATACCGAAGGCTTCTATGGATGCCCTGCCTGCGTAATAGCGGGCCGGATTGTATCCGAACAAGGACATTCCCGCGACATCACTGCCCGGGGGAAAGCCGTCAGGCACGGTATTAACCCTGCCAACCACACCTTCACGCGCCATCATGTTCATATTAGGTTTATGGGATGCCATCAGAGGGGTTTTCCCCCCGAGTTGATCAAGGGAAAAATCAGCCATGCCATCGCCAATTATTACGATATATTTCATAGTTGGAGACCGGGGCGCAGATACGTCACGAATTGCCTTCTTCTATCCTTATATGGACACTCTGCCCTTTCGTAAAAGACAGCTTGTCAATAGCCTGTTTAGCCTTCTTAAGACCGTCCTCCGCCGCATCGTGTGTCACCATGACGATAGGAACATACCCGCTCAATTTTCTGCCCTGCTGGGTAACCGCAGAAATGCTTATCTTGTAATCAGATAAGATGCCCGATATCTTCGAAAGCACCCCGGGCATGTCCTTGGCCATTACCCTGAGATAATAAGGCACACGTGAACTTTTTGCCTCCCTGTGCCTGCCGGAAACCGTCAATCCCGGAACCGACACAACCGCTTTACCGGATATCTTTTTCGCCAGATCGACGATATCGCTCACAACGGCGCTGCCCGTCGGCTCGCTTCCGGCCCCTTTCCCATAAAAAAGGTTCGGGCCTACCCGGTCACCAACAATGTACACGGCGTTATAAACGCCATTGACGCTGCTCATGGGATGATTCAGGGGAAGCATTGCCGGTTCCACCCGGGCTTCGATCCCCGAGGAAGTCTTCTTCGCTATAGCCAGCAGTTTGATCTTATATCCAAAATCCCGCGCAAACCCGATATCGACCGGATCGATGCGGGATATTCCATGGATCGTAATATTCTTCATCGTTACCGGGGATGAAAAAGCGAGCCGCACCAGGATCGAAAGTTTATGGGCTGCATCGATGCCTTCGACATCAAATGTCGGGTCTTTTTCCGCATACCCCTCCTGCTGCGCATTTTTCAGCGCCTCTCCAAACGATATGCCCTCGTCAGTCATCCTCGAAAGGATGTAATTGCTCGTTCCGTTGAGGATGCCCAGGATATATGTGAACCGGTTTCCGACAAGCCCGTCCCGGATCGCCCTGATCACCGGGATCCCGCCGCACACGGATGCCTCAAACCCGATGTCGCATCCCGTCTTCGCGGCCAGCGCGAAAAGTTCATCACCCTTTTCCGCCAGAAGCGCCTTGTTTGCTGTAACGACCTGTTTTTTTCGGCTGAGGGCCTCTTTTATAAAATCGCTTGCCGAATCCATCCCCCCGATAAGCTCGGCAACGATATGGACCCGTTCATCCCGGATCAATTCCATGGCGTCAGAGGTGAGCATCGTCCGGTCGATATTCTTTCCTTTCAGTTTCCGGGGATCTATTTCGGCTACGTGCACGACACCAAGGTCAAGGCCGGTCTTTTTCCGGATAAGCGCCGCACGTTCCGTCAATATGCGGTATGTTCCAGTTCCGACTGTTCCCAACCCTATAATTCCTACTCCGATCATGATCGCCCCATCCGGCGAAAGAATCGCTCCCGTCGCCGATTGATTTATTCGGTATATAACGATGTTGAAAATTACCACATTCCCGCGGATACAATCAACAGGAAACCAAGCAAGAATCATTCCAAAAACCGGTATTGGGAAAAATTCCCGCAAAGCGGGTTAAAGTTTATAGCCGAATTTGCGGAGCATATCCTTCCGGGCTTTTTTGTCGTCGTCTTTTTCGATCCCGGCAGGTCTTGCGCCGTCGATAACCCCCATGACGCCCCGCCCCGAAACCGTCTCAGCCACGACGACCTCGAGGGTATTTGCGGTAGCGCAATATATCTGGCACACTTCCTGGCAGGCCTTCACCGCATTGAGCACATTGATGGGGAAACCATCGCGCATAAATATTACAAATGTATGGCCGCACGCAAGGTTGAAGGACGTTTCTGCCGCAAGTTTCGCCAGTGATTCATCATTGCCCTCATACCGCGTAAGGCACGGCCCGCTTGCCTCGGAAAAGGCAACCCCGAATTTCAGGGACTGGGCAGACCCGACAAGTATCTCGTACAGGTCCTCGACGGTTTTTATGAAATGAGACTGCCCGATCACAACATTCAGCCCTTCAGGGATATCGATCCTTACCGTTTTGAATTCCATGATGCCTCCTTGTAGAAGAATTTAACCGGAACTTTCGTCAAATGGTCTTTCTTTTCTAAAGTCCGGCACAAAAAGCGGTGCGCTTTCAAGCTCTTGAATGAAAACATTGTCGAAACCATTGTCTATGAGATATGTAACGACACTATCGTATTCGTCCTGCCTGATCCTCCTGCCAAGGACCGGATAATCTCCCGAACGATAAAGAGGGAGATATTGGGACATAAGGCCGATCCACGTCGACCTTCCCAGGTGTTCGCCAATCCATTCAAAGATCTGCTTCGACCCGGCAAGCCCTCCAGGAAGGACAAGGTGGCGCACAATGGTGCCTTTTTTAGCGATGCCGTCTTCGACAACCAGATCCCCGACTTGGCGTTTCATTTCCAGGATGGCCGCCCTAGCAGCTTGCGGGTATGGCGCGTCATCCGATGCATGCGAAAGCCGCTCAGCGATGGGACCGCTCCAGTACTTGAAATCCGGAAGATATATATCGATAAGGCCTTCGAGGGACTCAAGCACCTCCACACTGTCATAAGCGTTTGTATTGTAAACGAAAGGCAATTCAAGACCCCTTCGCTTCGCCTGCTCGATCGCGGGCGCGATAAAAGGGACGTATGACGTGGGGCTCACAAGGTTGATATTATGGCATCCCATTGACTCAAGGGAAAAGAAAATGGAAACCAGCTCTTCAACCTTGACCGGTCTCCCGAGGCCTTCATGGCTTATCTGGTGATTCTGGCAAAAAATACAGCGCAGATTGCAGAATGAAAAGAATATATTGCCGGACCCTTTCGTCCCCGTTACAGGAGGCTCTTCCCCGAAATGAGGGCCAAAATGGGCTATCTTGAGATCCCGGTCGGCACCGCAAAAGCCCTTTTCGCCAGCGATCCGGTCAGCTCCGCATTTGCGCGGACACAACCTGCAAGGGGAAAGCATGGAAAGATAGGGCTGCATCGGAATAGTATAACAAAAACGAGGCTTTCTTATATTCCCACCCTCACCAATTTCGCATACAGCGTTCTTACTATATCGTGCGGGTCCATCGCTATGAGGAGCCCCCGTCTGCCACCGTTTATGTAGATCTTCGGCAGGTCAAGGAGCGACTCCTCCATATAGACAGGCATTGCCTTGCGCGTGCCGAAAGGAGACGTTCCACCTATCATATAGCCGGAATGTTTCTGAGGATTTGCGGAAGGGACAACCTTTTTGACGCCCAAGATGCGGGCCAGCTCTTTCGTTGATACCTCTTTATTGCCATGCATGAGGACAATGGCGGGCCGGCCGGTCTCATCCTCCATGATTAGCGTCTTGATGACCATTTGCTCGTCGACATGATACTGCTTCGCAAAAGTCGATGTGCCGCCGCGTTCCACGTATTGATACGGATGCTCCGTAAACTCGACCTTCCTCTCCCTCAGGAATCTAACCGCAGCAGTGACATGTCTTTTGTCTTTCGCCATAGATTATCTCGCAAAACCTGAACGGCGAATTGCTAACAATTTATGTGTGTTACACCTCACGACTTATGACTGACGACTTACGATTCCAATATTTCCTTTATGTTCAGATTGATAAATTTTTCCCCCATTTCCATGCGTACCATCGGTGAGGCGACTATCCTGGCAAAGCCGTCCTTGTGGACCGACCCCTTTGCCGGATAAAAACCGTACCATGTCCTCATGTTGTGGTCGACGATCCTCGTCCTTCCATTGCCCGTCGTATAGACGCCCGCAGCCTCGAAGACGAGGTTCGGCCGGGGGTTGCCTATCCCGAACGGGCCTAATTGTTCGAGCAACTCCATGACATCTACTGTCAGTTCGTGAAACCCTGCAACGGTGTCAATATGCGCCTGGCGCTTCCGGGAAAGGACCGTTCCCTCAACGGACTTCTCGAATGCATCGGCAAAAAGTTCGATGTTGTGCTCCTCGATGGAGACCCCACACGCATATTTATGACCCCCGTACTTGAGAAGTAGCGGCGAAAGGGAACATATCGTTTCGAACAGGTCCATGCCGTCCCCGCCGCGCCCGGAACCCTTCCATATACCGTTGACCTTAGTCAGGACAATGGCCGGTTTTCCGAATCGCTCCATCAATTTTTGGGCGACGATGCCTAGAACGCCTGCGTGCCATTTTTCATCGAACACAACGATGCTCTTCCTGCCTGCCAACCCATTGACAGAGATATCGTTCACTATCTGGTCATGAATATCCTTTTCGAGTGCCTGCCTGCGGTTGTTCGCTTTCTGAAGCTCCGCCAGAAGGGCAAGCGCTGTTGCATCATCGGGAGCTACAAGAAAATCCAGGGATGGATCCGGGCGTGAAACCCTTCCGGCAGCGTTGATCCGGGGCACAATGATAAAACCGAGCGCAAACTCGTTAACCAATCCCTTCGATATTGTCCTGTTTCCAAGCATCGAGCGCAGCCAGGCCCTCGGGGCCCGGTTCATGACCTCTATGCCGTGCCTGACCAGTATCCGGTTGTCGCCGATGAGGGGCACCATGTCGCCGACGGTGCCAACCGTGACAAGATCGAGCTCCTTTTTCAGGTTGATGTGTTTCGGCAGGAGGCCTTTTCTGTGCAGAACCCTCCTCAACCCCATGAGAAAAAAGAACGTCACCCCGCAGGCGGCAAGGTCCCGGGTCGGAAACATCGCATCCTTTCGTTTCGGGTTGATAACGGCATCCGCCGGGGGGAGTTCGGCCCCTATCTCATGATGGTCTATCACGATGGTATCGATACCAAGCTCGTTTGCACGCGCAATTTCCTCGGCGTTCGAAGAACCACAGTCAAGTGAAACGAGGAGGTCGATCCCCTGCGCGTACAACTCATGCATCCTGTCGCTGTGGAGCCCATAACCCTCCTCGCGGGTCGGTATGTGCACGACTGGTGTGATGCCGAGGTGTTTGAGGAAATTGTGTACTAGGGCGATGCTTGAAATGCCGTCAGCGTCGTAATCACCCCAGATGCATATTTTTTCACCGTTCTTTATGGCATCGACGAAACGTGTGATCCCTTTTTCCATATCGGGAAGGCCGAACGGGTCGGACAGGTCGTCAAGACGGGGGCTTAAGAAGACAGAAGCCTCGCCGGGCGTCGTGATACCTCTGGCAACGAGGATACGGGCGATAATATCCGGGATTCCCAGAGAACTGCTGATTCCGGCTGCGCAATGCACCGCCTCATCGGTTGGCATATTGCCCGGTCCTGACCCATTGCTTTCAGTCATGGGCAATCCCAGTTATGGCCGATATGCCGGCACACGCGTTCTCCTTGAGCCATGAATCGAGGCTGGCGATGATCTTCGGCATGGTAAAAGGATCTACGAATGTCGCGGTCCCGACCTGTATCGCCCGGGCGCCCGCCATCAGGAACGCCAGGGCATCTTCGACATTCATGATCCCTCCTGCCCCTATGATGGGGATCGGTATTTCCTTATAACATTCGTAGACGGCCCGTAAGGCGATGGGCTTCAAAATAGGGCCCGAAAGGCCGCCCTTGAGCGGCATGTTCCTTCTTTTAGTGTCGATGATCGCGGCAGGCATCGTATTTATCAGCGTAAGGCCGTCGGCCCCGCCTTCATATGCCGCCCGTGCTATCTCGACGATATTTTTCACCTCGGGGGTAAGCTTGGCGATGACCGGTATAGGAGTGGTTTCGCGGACCGCACGCACAATGTTATGAACGGCCGGTGCGTCCTTTCCGAAACTTATCCCGCCTTTTTTTATATTGGGACAAGAAAGGTTCATTTCAAGGGCAACAATGAGGTCGTGGGAGGGGATCTTCCTAGCGCAGTAAACGTACTCGTCTTCGGTGAACCCGAAGAAATTCACGATGACGGGCAGGTTCTTTTCTACAAAGAACGGGAAATAATGCGAAAAAAAATGTTCAACTCCGACATTCTGGAGACCTATGGAATTTATCATCCCGTAGCGCTCTTCCCAGACCCGGGGCGTTTTGTTACCGTGATGCGGTTTATCGGACAGGCCTTTTGTAACGTAAGCCCCCAGCGTTTCAATATTCCAGAGGGGCTCTATCTCGATGCCGTAACCGAGTGTACCCGATGCGTTCATAATCGGGTTCTTCAGGGTCTTGCCCAGGAGTTCTACAGCGAGAGGTCCCATAACTCAAATACCGGTCCTTCTTTACACACCCTTTTATAAGGGTTTATCTCGTCTTTTGTTTCCGCGACGCACCCGAAACAGAGTCCCAGGCCGCAGGCCATCCTCTCCTCGATCGAGACTTGGCATGGCACCTTGTGCGGCTCGAGGAATTCCTTCAGACTTATGATCATTCCCTTCGGGCCGCACGCAAATATGGTTGGGTCTTTCGTGCGGTATGACCCGAAATGTTCCCTGAACAGGGAAACGACCGTGCCGTGGTACCCGTAGGAACCGTCGAGCGTTGCCGTAACGACCTCAATGCCTTTAAGGTCCGATATAAGCGGGAGCTCGTTTACCCCGCCGATACCGAGAAACAATATGGCTTTTTCTCCAAGGTTTCTCAGGAGGAGCCGGACCCCCGCATAGCCGATGCCTCCTGCTATGACGATGCACACACCTAAGTCCGGTATCGTGAACCCATGGCCAAGCGGCCCTAGCACCATGACGGGCGCTTGTTTTTGCGCGCGGCTCAATGCATCCGTACCCTTACCGACGATCCGGTACAGAATGGTCAGCTTCGTATCTCGCGCATCGTAGACGCTGAATGGCCTGCGGAGGAATATCTCGCGGTCGGGAATCTTCAGCATGACGAACTGGCCGGGAACAACCTTCCCGATAGGCTTCTCTAGCCGTACCGTCAGGCGGTGATAACCCGGGATGGTGGCGCTATTGTCTATTATCTTGCCCGGTATATCATCCATTTCGTACCTTTATATACTAAGGTTTTGCTTCGAGGGGATTCTAACCCGTAAGTCCCGCAGATGGCAAACATATTTTCCGTGAGTCGAGAGGCGTGAGTTGTTGCAAACTCCTTACGACTTACGACTTTGCGATCAAGTCATAAGGATAGGGCCATCACAATGGCATCCTCATTGGTTTCACTGTAATATCCCTTGCGCTTCCCGATCGCCCTGAAGCCGAGTTTTTCGTAGAGGCCCTGTGCGGGAACATTGGTTTCCCTGACTTCCAGGAACAGCTCTTCGACTGAATTTACGCGGACCGCCTCGATTATCCTTCGCATCATGTCAAGGCCTATTCCCCGGCGCCGATGGCCGGGATGCACCGCGATATTCATGATATGCACCTCGACCCCGGCTTCGTAAAAGATGATATAACCTACCACCTTTCCCCCCTCGATCATTACGAAGTTACGGGCAACGGGGGATTCCAGGGTTTGTTTGAACATGCCGCGAGACCAGGGAGATATGAAGGAACGTTTTTCTATCTCCATCACTTCGGGAATGTCCTGATCGGTCATATCGCGCATCTGCCAATCCTGCATATCACCCGTCACGATGGATCCGTATTGGCCCGCTGTAATTCCTCGGCGGTATTGACATTCATAAAAACGAGGTCGCCGCGGGCATTGCGAAAGCACGGGTCATCCCGTATCACGTTCATCGTCACATACGGGAACACGCCGGATATCTTGAGCCTGTGGAACCCTATCAACCGCAAAAAATGCGGCAGGCAGGACCGGCTGTATACGGCATGAAGAGGTTCATAGTACTGCCCCACCATCGGAATTGTTATTTCCGCATTCCCCGGTGCCCCGATCAGGCACTCGATCGATTCACGGGAAACGAGAGGCATATCGCAGGCAACGACAAAAACACGCTGTTTCGTCGAGTGGAGCAGGGCTGTCGCGATGCCGACCATCGGCGTCTGAACCGGAATGATGTCGTCCACGACAGGCACGTCGATACCGCCAAGCGAGTCGTGCATCGAAGAAACTATTGTTATGTCATCGAATACCATTTTAACTGTGTCGAAAACGGTCTCGATCAATGTTCCACCCTGAAAACCGGCCGTGGCCTTATCGCGCCCCATGCGGAGGCTCCGTCCGCCGGCAAGTATTGCGCATCCAGTGTCCACGCAAAATACCTATCATCTTTCAAAGACAATAGCAAAAACAGAATAGAGGGGCACTTCCGGGAAATATTGAGATCTCTTAAAAAAAGGCCTTTTATCCCCTGTTCACAATATTGTTCACAATATTGTTCACAAACTGGGGTACGAATTTCGTTAAAAGTCAATAATTTTCGTATCTTAATTTCACATTTTTCAGTTGACAACGGCCACTCCGATGACATAAGATGTCAGAAGCTACAGGGGTAAAGGTACATTTCAAGTTAAATTAGGAGGAGCAATGGGAGCCATACTTTGGATTGCTGAGAAACTCAGCAAATTGATGAGCGTCATTGCTGGAGCGGCTCTTACGTTCATTATGCTGCTCACGGTGTGTGACGTGTTCCTGCGCTACTTCTTCGACAGGCCTATTATCGGTACATTCGAGATAGTCGGTTTGGGCGGGGCAGTAGCCATCGGTTTCGCCCTTCCCATCACCTCATGGATGAGGGGCCACATCTTCGTCGATTTTTTTGTCATGAAATTCCCCAAAGCGGGACAGGGCATAGTCAACGTCATTACGCGCCTTGTCAGTATCGGTATTTTTTACCTTATCGGTCACAATCTGATCAAGTACGGGTATGACCTCTACAAATCCGGCGAGGTATCCCTGACACGGCAGATACCGTTCTATCCCGTCGCATACGGGATGGCGGTGTGCTGCTTCATCCTCTGCCTCGTCCTGATCTGTGACATCATCAAGATCTTCGGAGGTCAATATGAGTGATCCTATTACCGTTGGAATCGTTGGACTCATAATCGTACTCTTTCTGTTCCTCACCAGCATCGAGCTGGGATTCGCCATGATCCTCATGGGTTTTCTCGGTTTCGGGTACCTCATCTCGTTCGATGCCGCGTTCAATCTCTTGGCGAAAGATATGTACGACGTTCTCAATTCATACAGTTTTACGGTCATCCCCCTCTTCGTCCTTATGGGACAGGTGGCGTTCAACTCCGGCATAGCCAAGCGCCTTTTTGACGCCGCCCACAAATTTATAGGCCATATTCCTGGCGGTCTTGCCATGGCAACCGTCGGCGGCGCTACAATATTCAAGGCGATATGCGGTTCCTCTCCGGCAACGTCCGCAACCTTCGCCAGCGTCGCGGTCCCGGAAATGGACCGGTACGGGTACGATAAGCGCCTTTCGACAGGCGTCGTCGCAACCGTCGGCACGCTGGGTATCCTGCTTCCTCCCAGCGTAACCCTAATTCTCTATGGCATTATCACCGACCAGTCGATCGGTCGACTCTTCCTTGCCGGTATTGTTCCCGGCCTCATCATAGCGGCGCTTTTCGTCGCCGTTATTTACGCCTGGTGCAAGATGAACCCGACGATCGGGCCCAAGAGCCCCAAAGCGACCTGGAAAGCAAGATTCAAGACCATACCTGAAGTCATCATGGTTCTCGTCATCTTCCTCCTCGTCATCGGCGGCATCCTCGGCGGCGTATTCACACCTACCGAAGCCGGCAGCGTCGGGACATTCCTCGTTCTCGTCATGACCTTCGCCATGCGCGACCTTAACATCAAAGGATACATAAAATCCGTCGCCGAATCGGTCAGGACTGCCACCATGGTCCTGATTCTCATTGCCGGCTCCACCGTCCTCGGCCATTTCATCGCGGTCACCACGATCCCCATGGTGGCTGCCGACTGGATCGTCAGCCTCAACATGCCGTCCTGGGTCATCGTCGTTTTCATCGCTCTTATTTACCTGATCGGCGGTTCCTTTATCGACGACCTCGCGTTTATGATCTTGGCGACGCCAATCTTCTACCCGGCCATCCTCAAGCTGGGATATGACCCGATGTGGTTCGGCATCCTGATCGGCATCACTGTTATGCTCGGCGTCATCCTTCCCCCAATGGCTATCTGCGTCTTCGTCGTCAAGCAGATCACCAAAACACCATTCGGCGTCATCTACAGCGGTGTCTATCCCTTCCTCATCAGCATCATCCTCGGTGGCGTCCTTGTTTTCCTTTTCCCCGCGCTTTCAACATGGCTACCCCACTGGCTGATGCCCGGCTAAAAGAAACATGTCCACAAAAAACCCGCTTCCTTACCGAAGCGGGTTTTTTTAATGCCACAAGTCGTAAGGCGTGAGGAGTTAAACCAATATCATCAAGAACCAACATCTTTAGGCCCGGCAGGCGACCGGCCCTGAATGACGGCAGATACTTCATTCAGGAAGGTAGAGGTTACGGCGAATATCGGATTCGGCCAATTGTGTCGATGTGTAGGGGAGGGCCCGGCCACAGGCAACAAAAAAGGGTCCGCGTCTTAATTAATACGGACCCTTTCAGTAAAATGATATTTTGCTATACGATGGATTTCAGTTTTTCCTGAAGGTTCTTGGTGAATTCTTTTTCGGTGTCTTTTGCCTTCGCTCTCATGATCCTGTCGCCGAACATTGCGAGTTTGCCAACGATGTTGACGTCAGTCTTGTAGCTGACCTCGACCTCGCCATTGCCCTTGTCTTTTAAATCGACGACAGTCTTGTTCTTGAAATGGCCGAGCTTGGTCATGTCCTCACCTTCGCCTTCGATCTCCATGTGGGTCGGTCTCTCGACGACGGTCAATCTATTGATGAATTTCAGCCTAGCCTTGATGGGTCCCACTTTTTGCTTCACGATGCATTCGTATGACGTGTCATCGATAACGTTCACCGACTCGGCGCCCGGAAGGCAGGTAAGGATCGTATCGGGTTTGACCAGGAAATCGAAAAGCTTGTCGATGGGTGCCTTTAGGGTAAATCCGCCCTCTATGATCATGGATATTCCTCCTTGTTGGATTTCTACAAGGCCCCGGGCCAAGCCCCGGGGCCTCAATTTTATTACAGCTTGTCCTGTGCCTTTTCGATCAGATCAGACAGGATCTCATAGCTTTTATTTCCCGGTTCGGTTGTCTGTGCGAGGAGAAGCTCGATGTACGAGTAACCCTGGGATTCGATCCATCCCCTGTGTGCCTTATCGCCGGTACCAAACATGTGGCGCGCAACCTGCTTGCTGTTAGGCCATTCCTTTTTGCATGCTGGACATTTAAAGCTCACGGTAAACCTCCTTGGTTATCTTGAATATAATAGTTACTTACTTCTGGGCTTCCTGTTCCTTCTTTTCCCTTAAGGCCTTTAGAACCCTTTCCGGGGTGATCGGGAGCTCTTTCATCTGAATGCCCATTGCGTTGTATATAGCGTTGCCGAGTGCGGCGGCTGTCGGGTTGGTGAGGCCTTCACCGGCTTCCTTTGCACCGTACGGGCCCTCGGGCTCGAACGTGTCGATCTCGATGATGCCAGCTTCCGGCATTTCCGGGGCCTTGATGACCTTGTAGTCAACGAGGTTCGGGTTCATGAGCTTGCCGTCTTCCATCGGCATGTCTTCGAGGTATGCATAACCGAGCGCCATGGACGCTGCACCTTCAAGCTGCCCGATGAGGCCGAGCTGGTTGATCGGCTGGCCACAGTCGTGAGCTGTCATAACCTCATGGATCTTGATTTTTCCGGTTTCCGGATCTATCTCGGCGTCAACAGCCTGCATCATGTAGCTGTATGCGGGGGATATCATACCTTTGCGGTGCGGTGTGTAGTAGCCGCGGCCCATGATCCTCTGACCGTCTTTTGCCCTTAAGGCCTTCTTTACGAGGTCTACGTAGGGAAGTCCGCGTTCCGGACGGGCGACAATATGGGCCCACCTGTCCTTGATGTCAAGGTCGTAAACGATATTGATGCCCATTTCAGCATAGGCGAACTCAAGGAGCTGTTTCTTTGCGTCTTCGCAAGCCATCTTGACCGCGTTGCCCGCCATGAGTGTCTGGCGAGAGCCCCATGCGCCGAGGTCGGCAGGGCAGTGTGCGGTGTCGCCTGAATGGACCCTGATGTCCTCAACTTTGACACCGAGCGTCTCGGCAGCGATGATCGCCATGGTCGTGTTGGAGCCCTGGCCGATGTCCTGGCAGCCGACATGCAGCTCGACGGTGCCGTCGACGTTGATCGTGACAACGGCTGACGAGAATGAGTAGGGTGAGTCGAACCAGTTGAAGATACCGCCTGACATAAAACCGCAGGAGGAAATGCCGATGCCCCTGTTGGCTGGCAGTTTGCCTTTTGATTTGACCCATTTTTCGATCTCGTTGATGCACTGCTCGAGACCGCAACTCTGGATGAAAGCCTGGCCCGGGACTTCGTACCCTTCGGTGTGGCCGTTTTTGCGCCTTACTTCAAACGGGTCCAGACCGAGGTCGGCGCATATCCAGTCGATCTGCTGCTCGGAGCAGAACATCGCCTGAGGGGCGCCGAAGCCGCGCATGGAGGTGGAGGGAAGGGTGTTCGTGTAGACACGGTAACCGTCATAGCGATATCCTCTCCATTTATACGGGAATGAATGGAAGAAACCTGACAGATAAAGCGCTGTCGCGCCCATACCTGTGTAGGCGCCGCCATTCGAGAACATACGTGATTCACGGGCACAGAATGTGCCGTCTTTTTTGATGCCGGTGCGGACATAGTAGAACATCGGGGTGCGTCTTTTCGAGGCGATGAAATCTTCTTCACGGGTGAAGCAGACCTTTACCGGCTTGAAGAGCTTCATGGACATAACGGCACTCGTAAACATAGCCGCATCGAGCTCGAACTTGCCGCCAAACCCGCCGCCGACGTAAGGTGCGAGAACACGGACATCGCCTTCGCGAAGCCCGAGGACACCCGCGAGAAGGCCTTGGGTGTAATATGCTGACTGTGTCGATGCCCAACAGGTCAGTTTGCCGTCCGGGGTAAAGCTGGAGACGGCCGCGCGTGTTTCCATGCACATGTGGGCCTGCCCGGAGCACTTGAACCAGTCTTCACGGATGTAGTCGGCTTCTTCGAATGCCTCGTCAACATCACCCCACTCGATGTGGCGGGTAACGTTGACGTTTCTCTCGACGCCCTCATGGATCGTCGGAGCTTCTTTCTTGATGGCCTCCAGCGGTTCATACACTGCGGGGAGCACTTCGTAGTCAACCTCGATAAGGTCGAGGGCGGCCTCCGCGATCTCTTCGGTTATAGCTGCCACCGCTGCCACCGGCTCGCCGATGTAGCGGACTTTTTCTAGGGGAAGGACCTGCTCGTCGCAGAGCTCTTCGTACCGTCTCCAGATACCCTGTTTAACGCCGAGCGTGTCTTTGCCGGTCACGACGATCTTTACGCCGGGAAGAGCCATTGCTGCCGATGTGTCGATATTTTTTATCTTTGCGTGGGCATGCGGGCTGCGGAGGATCTTGCCATAGAGCATACCGGGAAGCTTTACGTCAAAGGTGTAAGTAGCCCGGCCTGTTACCTTCGCAACGCCATCTATATTATGAACATGTGTATTGATGACATTATATTTCGCGTGACTCATATCACTCCTCCTTATATTTGCCTGCCGTAACAGCTTCAATGGCCCTTACGATGCTGTTATACCCTGTGCATCTGCAGATATTGCCTTCGATGCTCTCTTTTATCTGGTCTTTTGTGGGGTTCTTCGCCTCGGATATAAAGGCGGTCGCCGACATCAGCATGCCCGGGGTGCAAAAGCCGCACTGGAAGGAGCCATGGTCGAGGAATGATCTCTGGATGGGGCTTAGCTTACCGTCCTTCTCGAGGCCTTCGACCGTCGTGACCTCCAGACCTTCACACTGGACCGCGAGGACCGAACATGATTTTACGGAAGCGCCGTTAATGTTGACCGTGCATGCACCGCATGATACGGTCTCACAGCCCCGCTTTGTTCCCGTCAGGCCGAGATGGTCCCTTATAACCTCGACAAGTAACGTCTTGGGATGTATAAAGACTTCGTATTCGTCACCGTTAACCTTGAAACGTAGTACCTGTTTTTCCATCTCTTATCCTCCTTAAGCAGCCGTCTGGGCTTGTTCAAAGGCCTTCTTCAGCATCCGTTTCGTGAGGACGCCGAGGACATGCCGCCTGTGTTCCTCGGATGCATGGATATCTGCAACCGGCATGCATTCCTCTGAAGCGATCGTGCCAGCCTCTGCGAACAGGGCGTCGTCGAGCTTCTTGCCTTTCAGCAGGTCTTCCGCCTTCGTTACGCGAAGGGGTATCGGTCCTGCGTTGCCAAGGACGATGCGGATATCTTTGCAGGTGCCGTCAGCGTTCAACGTCACGGACGCAGCCGCTGCCACGATACCCATGTCGCTGTCCAAGAGGTTGAATTTCTGGTAGGCGCAGCCGAACTTCGGCTCGGGAGCGGGAACATGAACTTCAAGGACGAGGTCGCCTTGTTCCATCTGTGTTTCAAAGTAATCGACAAAGAACTCGTCGAGGGGAACCAGTTTTTCTCCGCCCGAGTTGCCGAATTTGATCTCTGCGTTGAGCGCGATAAGCACGGGGCCGGGATCACCGGCGGGGTCGGCATGGGCGAGGTTTCCGCCGATCGTCCCCCAGTTGCGGGTCTGGATCGAGGCCAGTTTCTCTTCCATTGCAACGAGCACCGGGTATTTCTTCGCGATGATATCCGATTTCTCGATCTCCCGGTGCGTTGTCGTTGCGCCGATCCTCAGGCCGTCTTTCTCGTCGAACTTGATGTAGCTCAGCTCTTTCACGTGCTTGATGTCGAGGAGGTATTCGGGAGCAACCATGCCCTGTCTCATGACGATCAACAAGGACTGGCCGCCACAGATGACTTTACAATCATCATGTTCCGCGTACATGGCAAGCGCTTCTTTCAGGCTTGCAGGCTTCAGGTAATGAAAATCGTTGATCATATTCCTCTCCTTTCTATTGATTCTTTGATTCTTTTCTTAAGCCATTAACTTGATCGTCTAATGCAGTTCGCGTTTCAGAGTAGCAAATTCCTTTTCAATCGCATATTCTTCGAAATTGTTTATACACTGCGGGCCGACCTCAACTGTTTCAGGCATTCCAAAGGTTTTGTCAGGTTCTTTCTTCTTTTCTGCCTCCTTAAATTGCCGGATACGCTCCGGGTCAAAAGCACTACCCTTAAACGCGGTGGAATAGCACAGATAGAAATGGCGACCGCGATAGATCGCGCATTCCGTGCAGACTGTGTGGGAAATGGGACACAGGATTTTATGTTTGGCCACAGATGAACACCTCTAAAAAGATAAGAAATGCTCTGAAGAGCATTACGTATCAGAATTATTGCGAAAATTTACCAGAAAGTCAAGTTAATTTTTTACCATACTAAACGTTATCGTATACTACTTGATATTGCTGGACTTTTTTTGACAAGGTTCGTTCAACACCGTGAACGAGTCTTGTTTTTTTGCAATTCTGTTGACAAAGTGAATCCCCTTTAAATAAAATTGATAAAATAACATTATTTCAGGAGGGTTTATGAAACGGTTTCTCGGGGTAAAATTATTGCTTGTTGTCGTTTTCTTCGCAGCTACCTGCCTCGCGTTTTTCCCGGTAATGGCCTCCGCGGCAGAGAAGGTCATTACACTCAATTATTCGAACTTCTTCCCGGCACCGCACAAGAACAGCGTACTTGCACAGCAGTACTGCAAAGAGATCGAGAAGAGAGCTGGCGGTAAGGTCAAGATAACGTACTTCCCCGGCGGTACGTTGACGCCTGCGGCACAGACTTATGACAACGTTGTGAAAGGTATCGCGGACATCGGAGAGAGCTGCTTCGCGTACACCCGCGGCAAATTCCCGATGATGGAAGTCATCGACCTCCCTCTCGGATACAAGACCGGCACTGCGGCTACACAGCTGATCAACGACTTTTATGCCAAATACCAGCCGAAAGAACTCTCGGACGTCAAGGTCCTCTGGCTCCACGCACACGGCCCCGGCATCCTTCTGTCAAAGAAACCCGTCAAGACAATGGCCGATCTGAAAGGCATGAAGGTCCGCGCCACCGGTCTTGCAGCCAAAGTCGTTCAGGCACTGGGCGGAGCTCCTGTTGGAACAACCATGCCCGAGACCTATGACGCACTTCGGACAGGCGTAGCCGATGCCGCTATGGCGCCCGTTGAGGCAGCTCAGGGTTGGAAATGGGCTGAGGTCATCAAGTCCATAACCCAGAACTTCGGTTCAGCCTACACGACCGGTATGTTTATCGTAATGAACAAGACAAAATGGAATGCGCTTCCTGACGACGTCAAGAAGGTTTTTGAAGATGTCAGCAAGGAGTACATGGTAAAACAGGGCAAGGTATGGGACGAGATCGACAAAGAAGGCTATGCGTATAACAAGAAGTTAGGCAACGGTGTTATCGCGTTGAGCGCAGCTGAGGATGCGAAATGGGCAGCAGCGGTCAAACCTCTTCTCGACGAACACGCAAAAACGCTGAAGAGCAAAGGCCTTCCCGCCGACGCAGTAAAATTCGCAGTAGACAGTCTCAAGAAACTTCAGAAATAATCTCGGCAGCCACAAAAAAGGCTCCCGCGAAGGGAGCCTTTTTTGTGCGTAAGTCGTAAGTGGAAAAAACCTATAACCAGCTGGATGTCCTGGTCTTTTACTCCTTACGGCTCACGACCTTTCGGCAATATCCAAAAAGTTCTGGAGCAATTTCAATCCAACCGTCTGGCTTTTTTCAGGGTGGAACTGGCAGGCAAAGACCTTGCCTGTTTCAATCGAGGAAACGAACGGATCGCCATATTCGGTTGTCGTGGCAACGACTTCCGGGTCGGACGGGGCGCAATAGAATGAATGCACGAAGTAGAAGAAATCCCCCGATCCGATCCCTCTGAACATGGGGCTGCCCTTCATTATGTTGATGCTGTTCCACCCCATATGGGGGATCTTCATGGAGCCTGTAAACCGGGGAACTGTTCCCCTTATAATGTGAAGCCCGGGGATACCCGGAGCTTCTTCGCTGGACTCAAAGAGTATTTGCATCCCGAGACATATGCCAAGATAACGCTTTCCATCCCGGATATGCCCTTTGATAGCATCGGCAAGGCCCCTCTTTCCGAGGTTTTCCATGCAGGCGCCAAACGCCCCGACACCGGGTAGGACTATCACAGGGCTATTCCTGACAACATCCGGATCCGAGGAAATAGTGATGCTGGCATGAAGCCTCGAGAATGCGTTAAGGACACTCTTCAGATTGCCCATGCCGTAATCGACAACGACAACCATTTAAAGCACGCCCTTTGTGCTCGGGACACCCCGGATCCGTTCGTCTTTTTCTATGGCATTTCTCAATGCACGTGCAAATGACTTGAAGATCGCTTCCACTTTATGGTGCAGATTGGTTCCATACAGTAGATTGATATGCAGGGCTATTTTAGCCTCGTTCACAAAGGCCTGGAGAAATTCCTTCACAACATCGACGTCGAACCCGCCGGTCCTTCCCTGAAGTTTTCCCCTAAAAACAAAGGCAGACCTTCCCGAGATATCAATCGCCGCCATGCACAATGCCTCGTCCATGGGTACGGTCGCGACGCCATAACGCTTTATTCCTTCCATGGTGCCCAGGGCATCCCGCAAGGCCTTGCCCATCGCGATACCGACGTCTTCAACCGTATGATGGTTATCGACGTCAACGTCACCCTTTGCGGCAAGCTCCAGGTTGAAAAGGCCATGTTTTGCGAAGAGGTCGAGCATGTGGTCGAAGAAAGGGATTCCGGTGCTGATCGAATATTCACCGGAGCCGTCGAGGTCCCACGATACCGAAATGGATGTTTCTTTTGTTTTCCGTTCCACAACTGCCGATCTCGCCATTGTCCCCCAAGCCTCCCGCTACATGATGACCTTGTTGAGCGGATACTCAACTATCCCCTGCGCACCGGCCCGCTTAAGGTCAGGGATTATGTCGCGGACCACTTTTTCGTCGATTATGACCTCAATTGCTACCCATTTATCGTCAGACAGGTTGGATATCGTCGGCGTGTGCAACGACGGCAGGATCTGCGTTACTTTTTCCAATTTGTTTCTCGGAATGTTCATTTTGAGGCCGACCTTCTCTTCGGCGATGAGCGCGCCCCTGAGGAGGATCACCAGGTTCTCCATTTTCCTCTTTTTCCAGGGGTCCTTCCACGAATTCTTGTTTGCAATAAGAACGGTCTCGGATTCGAGTATGGTTTCGACAATTCTCAGGTTGTTGGCGACCAGCGACGCCCCTGTCTCGGTTACGTCAACGATAGCGTCGGCAAGGAGTGGCGGTTTTACCTCGGTTGCGCCCCAGGAGAACTCGACACTTGCCTCGATGCCCTGCTTCTTGAGGTACCGCTTTGTAAAGCCGACGAGTTCCGTGGCGATCTTTTTGCCCTGCAGGTCCTTGACCTCCTTGATTGGCGAACTGTTTGGCACTGCCAGGACCCATTTCACACCCCGGAACCCGACCTTCCCGTACCTTAAGCGTACGAGTTCCACCACCTTTGCATCCTGCTCCATGACCCAGTCAAGACCGGTTATGCCCATATCGAGAATGCCGTTCTCCACATAGCGGGCCATTTCCTGCGCTCGGATGACGAGGCCTTCCATCTCGTTATCATCAATAACCGGAACATACGAGCGCTCGCGAAGCTTGATCGTATATCCGGCATTCTTAAAAAGCTTGAATGTTGACTCCTGCAGGCTGCCCTTTGGCAGTCCGATCTTCAGTTTCATTTGTCGAGCTCCTTTCGTGCCTTTATCGCATCGCCATGCGCGGGCAACCCTTCTACACGCGCGAGCCTTTCGGCCCTGTCGCCATATTTCCGTATGAATTCCCGGTTTATTTTAACAACAACCTTTCTTTTTGTAAACCGATCGACCGACAGCCCCGCACTAAAACGTCCGGCTCCCGCAGTCGGAAGGACATGATTTGTCCCGATGTAGTAATCGCCCATAGCTACCGGCGTATATGGGCCCACATAAATGACCCCGGGATAGAGGATGGAAGGCAGGCAGGTCTCGTCCCCGATAAGCTCCATGTGCTCGGGCGCTATCTCGTTTATCGCTTCCACGGCCCGGTCAATTTCGGTATAGTGCACCAGGTAGCCGTTCGCCTCGATGGCTTTTCGTATCGTCTCTTTCCTTGCTGCCGTGCCAAGCAGGCCTTCCATGTCCTGCTTCACATCATTGAGGTGCTTGAGCGAGGGCGAGAATATCCCCACGGATGCCATTTCGTCATGCTCCGCCTGGGAAAACATGTCGATCGCCATAAGTTTTGACGAATAGGCTTCGGTACACAGGATAACGAGTTCGCTCGGTCCTGCAAGCATGTCGATGCCTACGGACCCGTAGACATCACGCTTGGCCTCTTCGACATAGGTATTCCCCGGGCCAACGATCATGTCCACTTTCGGCACCGACTCGGTTCCATAGGCGAAGGCATATATTGCCTGCGCACCCCCGATACGGTAGATATCTGCGACGCCGAGCAGTCTGGCCGCCGCCGCGACATGATCGTTTATCTTCCCGTTACGTCCGGGGCTCGATACAAATATCTTTTGGACGCCCGCTATCTGCGCCGGTACGGTGCCCATGATGAGCGAGGAGGGGTACGATGCGCTGCCACCCGGCACATAGACCATCGCCTTTTCGACAGGCACATGCTCCTCTTCGACGAGAAGCCCCCCTCTCCTGTACGTGCGTTTCTTCGGCTTCTGTCCTTTGTGGTACAAAGCGACATTCTTTATCATTCCCTTGAGGACAGAAACGTCTTTCCGTGGAACCCTCGATGCCGCGCTTTCTATCTCATCCAGGGAGAGCTTGATCGGGTAGTCTTTGTCCCAATGGTCCCAGGCCTTCGAGAAATCGATGACCGCCCTGTCCCTGCGTGCAATGATCTCTTCTTTTATCTTTGCAACGACGCTGCGCACATCGCGCTTTTTGCCTTCCCTGCCGGTCTTTACAAACGATATGAGGCCGTCATATTCTCTTTCAAGCTCCCATATTTTCATCTTTCACCCTTTCGATCCTGGCACCGAGCTTTTTCAGCTTTTCCTCTATATGTTCATATCCGCGATCTATATGATATATCCGGGAAACCTCTGTGGTACCGTATGCTGCAAGTCCAGCGATGATCAGGGATGCGCTTGCACGAAGATCGGTCGCCATCACTTTTGCCCCCGATATCGACTCGACCCCATGGACTATGGCAGTATTTCCGACTACGCGTACATCCGCGCCCATACGCCTTAGTTCCGCCGCGTGCATCATCCTGTTCTCGAAGATCGTCTCGGTTATCGCGCTCACACCTCTTGAGGTGGTCATGGCAGCCATCAGCTGCGCCTGCATATCTGTAGGAAAACCTGGATAGGGCAGGGTCTTTATGTCTACCGCCATCGGTCTTTTCTTCGACATCGACGCCTTGACCGTTTTTCCCTCGGACGTGATATCCATACCGGTTTCTTTCAGTTTATCGATGACGGCCTTGATGTGTTCCGACTGGCAATTTTCAAGTACGATATTTCCCCGTGTCATCCCGCATGCAGCAAGAAAGGTCGATGCCTCGATCCTGTCCTCGATGACGTCCCATGAACAGGGGGTAAGCTCTTTCACGCCCGCGATCCGTATGACCGGGGTCCCCTCACCATCAATACGTGCACCCATTTTTTTGAGCATTCGCGCCAGATCGACGACTTCCGGTTCGCGTGCGGCATTTTCAATAACGGTCTCACCTTTCGCAAAAACGGCCGCCATGAGAAGATTCTCGGTACCGCCGACCGTCACCGTATCGAAAGTGATGCGGGCACCCTTGAGCCTTTTCGCCGTTACATCCACATAACCTTCACGAAGGGACACGTCGCATCCGAGAGCGGACAAACCTTTCAGATGAAGATCGATGGGACGCTCCCCGATCGCACATCCGCCGGGATACGATACGGTCGCCTTCTTGAGGCCGCCGATCAGCGCCCCGAGCACTAGCACCGATGCTCTCATCTTTTTGACAAGCTCATAGGGGGCCACATGGTTGTCAACTTCTCCGGTATCGACGTTTATGACATGTTCGTCCTGCCAGGTGCATCGCGCGCCTAAGAGATCGAGAAGCTTCATCATTGTTGCCACGTCCATAAGCCGCGGTACATTTCCTATGGTGTATGAGCCTTTTGCGAGCAAGGTTGCGGCGAGAACCGGCAAGACCGCATTTTTTGACCCGCTTATCGTAACCTTTCCCCTTAATCTTTCTCCGCCTTCTATGATAAATTTATCCATGTCCGACGAGCACCCTTTCCTTGTTCGCGTAATCGTTTATGACCCTGTTATCGAGGCCCGCTTCTTCCAGCATGGCCTTAAGTTGCCGGGCTTGCCAGGCAGAGCCTATCTCAAGGAGGATATCCCCTGCGGGGGTGAGACGGCCCGGCAGTGACACTATCAGCCTGCGATAAAGATCGAGGCCATCTTCGCCTCCATCGAGTGCCAGGCGAGGCTCGAAATCCCTCACATCCCTCATCAGGCCTTTCCATTCCTCATGCGTCACATACGGGAGGTTGGCGAGAATCATGTCGAAACATACATGGGGCTTGAAGCTTTCAAAAAGGTCGGAACAGATGAATTCCATTAAATGCCCGACGCCGATGGATTCAGCATTTTTTCGGGCGACCCTGATGGCTTCATACGATATGTCGACACAGACAACGCGGCTCCCTGTTTCTTTTGCCATTATGGCCCCGATAGCGCCGGAGCCGCACCCCATGTCAAGGATCAGGCGGTCCTTTCTGCCATGTACCCGGCGAAGAGCCTCTTCTATGAGAATTTCTGTCTCGGGCCGAGGGATCAGCACGCTTTCATTAACTGCGAATGTTTCGGAAAAAAACTCGCGCTTGCCTGTAATATATGCGAGAGGCTTGCCCGACATGCGCTCGTTCAAGGCTCTTTCAAGGGCCTCGAGGTCCCTGTCGCTTATTTCCGCATCCAGGTTGGTATAAACCTGCTCGGTTGTAAGATTGCAGACATAACGGAGTATGGCGACACGATCGGTCCTGGATAGACCTGTCTGTCCCGCAATGGCCTGCCTGATCTTCACTGTATTATCCTTTTTTCAGGGCTTCTGAACGGAAATGTGCATTTACCGGACCGGTTATTTCCTCGATGTTCCCGTTAAGAATGTCTTGCAGTTTATAAAGGGTAAGGCCGATCCTGTGGTCGGTAACGCGACCCTGGGGAAAATTATATGTCCTGATGCGTTCGCTGCGCTCTCCGGTTCCCACCTGCTTGCGTCTCTCGTCGGAGATCTCCTGTTCTTTTTCACCTTCGAGTTTTTCCTGTAACCGGGCCCGCAATACGCGCATCGCTTTTGACTTGTTCTTGTGCTGGGATTTTTCATCCTGGCACGTAACAACCATACCGGTCGGCATATGAGTGATCCGAACTGCCGAATCTGTTGTATTGACATGCTGTCCGCCGGGACCGCTTGACCGGAAAAGATCAATCCTGAGTTCTTCAGGGTTTATGTTAATCTCGAGTTCTTCCGGTTCGGGGAGGACGGCGACAGTGATCGTCGAGGTATGTATGCGGCCCTGGGCCTCGGTCTCGGGCACACGCTGCACCCGGTGGACGCCGCTTTCATAACGCAGTGTGTTATATGCATCCTTTCCTTCGATCACGGCGATCACTTCCTTGAACCCGCCGAGGTCGGACGGGCTCGAGCTCATAATCTCGGTCTTCCAGTGCATCCTCTCGGCAAATTTCATATAGGATGCGAAAAGGTCCCGGGCAAAGAGGGCGGCCTCCTCTCCTCCTGTTCCTGCCCTGATCTCCAGGAACATGCTTTTTGCCTGTTTCTCCGTTTTTCTCAAAAAGATCTCGGCAAGGGCATTCTCTATCCTTGTCATTTCCTCTTCGAGGTTGTCAAGCTCCTCGCGGGCGAGACCCTTCATTTCCTCGTCCGCTTCCTGTTTCAAAAGCTCAGAGGTCTTTTCGTGCTCGGCCTTCGCGTCTTTCCATTCACGGTATGCATCGACCACCTCTTTGAGGTCGGTGCGTTCCTTGGCAAGTTTTTTATACTCCTCCATGTTGGAAAGGGCTTCGGGCTTCATCATTTCCGCTTCGATATCATCGAAGCGTTTTTCAAGCTCGATTAGTTTACCAAACATTATTTCTGTTTCTTTCCGTATCTCCTTTCGAACTTCTCGACCTGACCTGCTGAATCAAGGCGTTTTTCCTTGCCTGTGAAGATAGGATGGCATTTTGCGCATATTTCAACCGTGATCTTGTCCTTAACCGAAAGGGTCTCGAACGTGTAGCCACAGGCGCATTTCACCATGGCTGTTTTCAGTTCGGGATGAATTCCTTTTTTCATTGTTCTTATCCTCCTTTGCTCATCGAATAGAGAAAGTCTTTATTAGAATCCGTATCGGCCAATTTTTCAAGGAGAAATTCCATGGCCTCGACCGTGTTCATGGGCTGAAGCACTTTTCTGAGCAGCCAGATGCGCTGCAGGTCGGCGCTCTGCAGGAGCAACTCTTCTTTCCGGGTACCGGATTTATTTATATCTATGGCAGGGAAGATCCTCTTTTCCGCCAGTTTTCTGTCGAGGTATATCTCGCAGTTGCCTGTTCCCTTGAATTCCTCGAAAATGACTTCATCCATCCTGCTGCCCGTATCGATGAGGGCCGTTGCTATTATGGTAAGGCTCCCGCCTTCTTCGATATTCTTGGCGGCGCCAAAGAAGCGTCGTGGTTTTTGCATTGCGGATGCGTCGATGCCGCCCGACAGGATCTTGCCGCTTGAAGGCACGACCGTGTTGTATGCCCTTGCGAGCCGGGTAATGGAATCGAGCAGGATAACCACGTCTTTCTTGTGTTCGACAAGGCGTTTCGCCTTCTCGATGACGATCTCCGCGACCTGGACGTGGCGTGTGGCCGGCTCGTCAAAGGTCGAGCTTATCACCTCTCCCTTGACGGAGCGCATCATGTCGGTGACCTCCTCCGGCCTCTCATCGATCAGCAGGACGATAAGATATATCTCCTTGTGATTTTTTGTGAGGCTGTTGGCAATTGATTGAAGGAGCATTGTCTTGCCCGTTCTTGGCGGCGCGACGATGAGACCCCTCTGGCCTTTGCCGATAGGGGTGAAGAGATCCATGACCCTCGTTGACAGATTGTCGCGGGCTGTCTCGAGCCTGGCCCGTTCGTTCGGGTATATAGGGGTCAGGTTGTCGAATATGATCTTATCGCGCACCACGCTCGGATCGTCAAAATTTATCGATTCAACCTTGAGAAGGGCGAAATATTTTTCATTGTCCTTGGGGGGTCTTATCTGCCCGGATGTCGTGTCGCCCGTCCTTAAGCCGAATTTTTTTATCTGGGACGGCGAAACATAAATATCATCGGGGCCGGGGAGATAGTTCGAATCTGTCGACCTCAAGAATCCAAAGCCTTCGGAGAGTATTTCAAGCACTCCTTCGCCATATACATTTTCATTTTTGTCCACATATGCCTGCAGGATGGAGAATATGAGCTCCTGTTTTCGCAGTCCCGAGGCATTTTCGATGTTGAGATCGCGGGCAATTTGCGTGAGTTCGCCGATCTTTTTACTTTTTAGGTCATTGAGGTGCACTGAGTTCTTACCTCCCATTCGTTAATCCTTTCCATAAGTTTATCGATTTCCCGATCGAGATCGTCCCTGGTTCCATTGTTAAGAAGCACATAATCGGCCACTTTTTCCTTTTCCCCAAGCGGTATCTGTTGGGATATTCTCTTTTCTATATCCGGGGCTTCCATGCCCCGTATCTTTAGTCTCTGGCGAATGATGTCCATGTCCGCCGTAACAACAACTGTCTTGTCGAGCTCCTTGTAAAGCCCGGTCTCAAAGAGCAGCGGTCCGTCGACAATAACAATTTTCCGGCCCGTATTCTCGAGGTTCCTGATCGCCTGCCATAAATGTTCGAGAATCCTCGGATGCGTTATTGCTTCCAGTTTCCTGAGTTTATCCTTATCCCCGAAGACGGTGTCGCGTAATTTTTCGATGACCACCGAGCCGTTGTCGACAAAACCCGGGCCAAACTCACGCTCTATGTCCTCATGGACCACTTTTAGAGTGAGGACCTGTTTGGCCACCGCGTCGAGATCGACAACCGGAATCCCCTTTTTTGCAAAGGCCTGTGATGTCGTTGATTTGCCGCTTCCAATGATCCCGGTTATTCCAATCGTTATCATATATCCAGGTTTCGGACGCTCAGGGCATTGTCTTCTATAAACGCCCTGCGCGTTTCTATATTATTCCCCATGAGAACGGTAAAGACCTGATCGGCCGCGACCGCGTCTTCGATGGTCACCTTGACAAGTCTTCTTTTTTCAGGGTTCATGGTGGTTTCCCAGAGCTGGTCTGCATTCATTTCGCCGAGGCCTTTATATCTCTGGATATTTATCCCTTCCTTGCCCTTGTCGAGTATATATCGCAAAAAGTCATCCGGGCTCAGTGCAAGAGGAGGTTTGTTACCGTCGGTCACCTTTACGCCTTCCTCATAAAAATTCCTGACATCCGCATATGCCCTGTAAGCCTCCTTGAAATCGCCTGCGGTGCACAACTCGTATTCTATGCGAACGATCCGCGCTCCTTTGCCGTTGCGAACCTCTGCCTCGACATAAAAGAGGTTGTGTTCCCGGTCACGGGTAAGCTTGCATGTATACCCATGGGACACCAGATATGCCATCAGGTCTTCCAGCTTCCGGGGTTCCTGAAAATCTTCTCTTTTTGTAATATCGAAGCGCATCAATCCAAGGGATATTTCCCGTTCGATCCCGTCGATAAGCGAATTGTGCAGAAAATTCTCGACGATCTTGATCTTTTCGACCCTTTCGGCAAGTCCTGCACCTTCCTGGATAGAACCATTCACGGCGCACCTTGTTTTTTCCATTCCTCGTTGTAATATCGTGCGTTCGAACTCCTCCTCATCCTTGGCGTATGATTCCTTGTTTCCGGCTTTTATCTTGTAAAGCGGCGGCTGAGCTATAAAAAGGTGTCCGTTGGTGATAAGGTCGGGCATCTGGCGGTAGAAAAAGGTAAGCAGAAGAGTCCGTATATGGGAACCGTCAACGTCGGCATCCGTCATGATGATGACCTTGTGATAACGCAGGCGTCCTTTACTCTCGGGCCCAATGCCGATTGCGAGGTACATGGAGCGTATCTCCTGATTGGTCAGGATCTTTTCCTGTCGCGATTTTTCGACATTTAAAATCTTTCCTCTCAAGGGAAGTATGGCCTGCGTTTTTCTGCTTCTCCCTTGTTTTGCGGAGCCGCCTGCCGAATCGCCCTCGACAATATAGAGCTCGCAGTGCACCGGATCGCTCTCCTGACAGTCCGCCAGTTTTCCCGGAAGGACACCGCTCTCGATAAGGCTCTTACTTTTTACGAGTTCCTTCGCCTTTTTTGCGGCCTCCCGCGCCCTCCTGGCCTCAACAGCCTTGCCGACGATCGCCCGTGCAACATGCGGGTTGAGCTCGAGATATTCCGATACCTTCTCATTGAGAACCGATTCAACCAGGCCTTTCACCTCGCTGTTTCCGAGCTTGCTCTTTGTCTGTCCCTCGAACTGCGGGCTCTGGATCTTTATATTGACAACGGCAACCAGTCCTTCTTTGATATCGTCACCTGTTAGGTTTTCCTTGATCTTGCCCTGCATATTAGCCTGGATGAATCCGTTTACACATCGGGTAAGGGCACCCCGAAAACCCGCCACGTGCGTGCCGCCTTCCTTTGTGTTGACATTATTGACAAAGCTCTGGATATTCTCGTTATATCCATCGTTATACTGAACGGCAACCTCGAGCACTTCTAGGGACTGCCTCGAGGTCGATATATAGATCGGCTCATCAAAAAGCACCGTTTTACTCGCATTGAGATACTTTACAAAAGATTTGATACCCCCTTCGTGTTTGAAATCCTGTTTCCTGGCCTTTCTCTCATCATTGAGAACAATATGGATGCCGTTATTGAGGAATGATATCTCCCTCATACGGTGTGCAAGAGTATCATAGCTGTACTCTATCGTTTCAAATATGGTTTCGTCGGCCTTGAATTTTACCTTGGTTCCGGTGCTCTCCGTATCTCCGATGACCGAAAGTTCAGTCACCCTGTTCCCCTGTTCATATCGCTGGAAATAAACCTTCCCGTTCCGTTTGACCTCTATCTCGAGATATTCGGACAGGGCATTGACAACAGATAGGCCGACACCATGAAGGCCAGCCGAATACCGGTATGAATCCTTGTCGAATTTACCCCCGGCGTGCAGTTTCGTTAAAACCACTTCCATAGCCGACATATTCTGTTCAGCATGCATAGCGACGGGGATTCCTCTGCCATTGTCCTCGACCGTTACACTATTGTCGCGGTGGATGGTAACCGAGATCTTGTTACAGTACCCTTCAAGCGCCTCGTCAACACTGTTATCGACAAGCTCGTAGATAAGATGATGCAAACCTTCAACATTTGTGTTTCCAATGTACATCGACGGTACTTTCCTGACTGCGTCTAGACCGCCGAGTATTTTTATACTTTCCGCTCCGTATTCACCCATTGTTATATCCTTATCGGCATTACAATATTCTTGTATCCTTCCACCTCTTTCGAATGGAACAGGACGGCACCATATGCCTTGGGCGCCGCTATTATAATCTGGTCCGTCACAAGGTGGGTCACAAGATCAAGCAGGAACTTAACATTAAAGTTCATGGTGGCCGGCTCTCCGTCATATTTTATATCGATAATTTCCTTCGCCCGCCCTATATCCGATTCGGCCTCTATCATCATCGAGTCACCGGCGAAGGTAATCTTCACAGGTTCTGACCTGCCTATGATCGAAGAGACCTTCTTAAGCCCTTTAAAAAAAGATTCCCTGTTAACCTCTGCTATGTTTGTATTACCCGCAGGCAGGACATTCTCGTAATCAGGAAAATTACCTTCGATTATACGTGAAATGATCTTCATTTTCTCCGTACTGAACTGGACATGTTTTTCATCCACGACGATATGGACGTCTTCATTTTCTTCAATTACCCTCTCGACCTCACTAACCGAACGTTTCGGTACTGTCATGCCCGGGAATGATTGTAAACCGTCTATTTCTTTCTGATAAAGGGCCATTCGGAAACCATCTGTTCCAACAACGGCTACCTTGCCATCCTGCCCCCTCATATACATACCCGTGAGGATATACCGCGTCTCATCGACAGAGACCGCAAACTCGACTCTATCGATCATCTCGAGAAGAATACTTCCCGGTACAACGAATTCCTCTTTTCCCGATATTTCTTTTGTTTCCGGGAATTCCTCGGGGTCTTGAAGGCTCAAAGATATCTCCGTCATTTTTTGCTTGATCGTCATAACATTGTCCTCGAAGACGAACTCTATATTTTCATTATCGAGTTCCTTCAATATCTCGAGGAATTTACGCCCATGCACGACTACCTTTTTCTCAATGTCTGTCGCAAAATCGATGTATGTTATGGCGCTGACCTCCAGGTCGGTGGAATACACGGTTGTCCCTTCCTTTCCAAAGTCTATGAGTATATTTGAAAGAATAGGCATTAGAGACCTTTTTTCAGTTATGGAGACTATTTTGGAGATTGGTTGGAGAATTGTATTTTTATCTAATACTATTTTCATATTTAAACTCCTCGTAACAGATAAGTGCTGTTAAAATGTTGAAAACATTGCAATCGTTTGATAACATTGAGAAAAATGAAAGTATGAACTGTTTAAAAGATTGGAAAATTGTTGAATCATGTTGATTTTAATTTTTGAACAATCTTTTCAACAGTATTTTTCAACTCCTTTTTAACATTTAATTCACTTTCTATTTTTCGGATGGAGTGAAGGACGGTGGCATGGTCCTTTCCCCCAAACTTTTCGCCGATACCGACAAGGGACGAATCGGTCATTTTCCGCGAAAGGTACATGGCGACCTGTCTTGGATGCATTACCGACCGTACGCGTTTACTCGATCTTATGTCTGAAATGGTTATCGCGAAGTGTGAACATACTTCTTTAATTACCATATCAACGGTGATCTCTTTATTTTTTTCCTTCATGACATGGCTCATGGTCTGTTTGACAAGATCTGTCGTGATCGGCGTATTATTTAGTGATGCATACGCTCCGACACGGATCAAGGTTCCTTCAAGGGATCTTATCGAATCCTCTGAATTGGTTGCGATAAAAAACGCTACATCTAGAGGCAGATCGATCTTTTCCTGCTCGGCCTTTTTGTTGAGAATGGCCACTTTGGTTTCGATGTCCGGGCATTGTATATCGGCCACAAGCCCCCACTCGAACCGTGATTTGAGACGCTCTTCAAAATTTTCTATATCCCTGGGAAATTTGTCACTGGTCACGACAATCTGTTTCATGTTGTCATAGAGCGTATTAAAGGTGTGGAAAAACTCTGCCTGTGTCCTTTCCTTACCAGCTATGAACTGGATGTCGTCAATAAGGATAATATCCATTTTTCGGAACCTGTTCCGAAAGTCATCCATTTTTTCAAAGCGTATCGAGTTGATCAGTTCATTGGTAAACGTCTCGGCGGTGATGTAACAAATGCGTTCCGGGTTTATGGTGCCGTGCTTCACAACGAAATTGCCAACCGCATTTAAAAGATGTGTCTTGCCGAGCCCGACGCCACCGTATATGAATAACGGGTTATATGTTTTCCCTGGGTTTGTGGAAACGGCAAGGCAGGCGGCATTCGCAAACTGGTTGCTCGAACCGACAACGAAATTTTCGAAGGTATACCGGAGATTGAACTGGCTGTAAGTCGGATTCTTCTTAATTATGACCTTTTTCTTTTCTTCAGCGACTTTTTCATCCCTTTTGAGGACGTATTCGATCTTTATATTTTCTTTAGTGATATCTCTGAGTAGGGTAAGAATGATCGACTCGAAATTTTCGGTGACCCAATCCCGGAAGAATGCGTTCGGTACTCCTATGCGACAGTTGCTGTCCTCGAGGCCGATAAAATTTAAGGGCTCTATCCAGGTCTTGAAGCTATCCTCGCTGACAATTGAAGCGATCTTCGGTTTTATTTGAGATAGGATATCAGACATGGTATGGATTTTTTCAACAACTTTTCAACATATGTGGAAAATTAGTAGTATCCCCAGAGGTTAGAATAAATTCACAGTATAAATGAGAAGCTTGTCAACAGTGTTGTGCCGGGTAACGTATACACAATTCTACAGAACAATCTTTCCCAAGTCAACAGTTTTTACTGCAGGATATTTTCATGAATATTTCCGGTAACATAATACTCGTATTGTGTGCAGTATAAAAGCCAGGCTGCCTAATAAACAACACACCGGAATCCCGCGAGATACCGGCGCCAGTAAGGCAGGTTAATAGAGTCGACGGCAACACCCCGGGATTTTGACGCATGGATAAAATCTGAATCACCTAGCATGATCCCGACATGGTCATCATTCTTTATCTTGAAAAGCACAAGATCGCCGGGCTGAACATTGTTTCGCGGTATCTCCGCCCCGAAACGCCCTTGCGCTTCAGCGGTGAGGGGCACCAGGATACCCGCCCGCCTGTAACTGTAGTAGACAAGGCCGCTGCAGTCGAAATAATCAGGACCCCTGTTTCCGAGCCTGTATTTCTTGCCCTCCTGAGCGAGGGCCGTCTGGACAACTTCACCGCGCACGCCCTCGCTCAGGAGGTCGTAAATTCTGATTTTTTTTGGGGCGCAGGAAGGCAGGAGGAGGATAAGGGACATACATGCAAAAAGAAGGATCTTTCCTGCAGTTATGTTCATCAGTCAACCTTTAAAATATATTTTGCCTCTGCCAGTTCCTTGATATATTGTGTGCGGCCGGGAAAGGTCGCCGAACCGCCGTTTATGTTGAAACCGATGGGCAGGCCCACCTCTTCGAACATTCCCTTGTCACCCTCGCCGTCCCCGATAGCACATGCCTCATGGGTTCCGAGGCCTAGATCGCGAAGCATATCGCGGACTATCTTGCCTTTCATGTCGTAATCGACATTTATGCGTATCCCACCCGAAAGGATATAGTTGGTGACAAGGAGGTCATTTGAAAATGCGTGATCGATCCCCAGTTCATTCTTTACCCTGTTCACAAGCAGGGAAAGACCCGTTGAAACGATAACGGTCGTTATCCCGGCTTTTTTCAGGGAAGTTACCAGTTCGGGTGCGCCCGGCTGATAGGGTATATCATATATGATCGGCATCACATCATCGAGCGATAAGCCCCTCCAGAGAAGAGCGTCGCGCCTGCAAAACTCATGGTAGTCGATACGTCCCTGCCGGAAAAGTTTCTGATATTCATCGGCGTTCTCCGTCCAGAGCTCGAGCCGCCTATGAAGGTATTCCCAGCTGCTTTTGACCTTTGTAAGAGTGCCATCGCAGTCAAGAAAGACGATCTTGGTGACCATGGGACTTATATAACACCCTGCATGAAAAAAAGCTACCCATTAACCGCAACGAATGGACTATAATATTGAGTTTGGAGGCAAGTTTGGCGCAGAAAAGAGACAACATGCCATCACCCGACTGGGACGAGAGGTACCGAACCGGTTTCTACAATGGCGCGAAAAGCCCGCACGACCTTCTTGTGAAGTTTGCCGGCCTGTTCGCTGGAAAACGCGTCTTGGACATTGCCACGGGAAGGGGTGCGGATATGGCGTACCTCGCATCATGCGGGATCAGGACCGTTGGCCTCGAACTTTCGTGGGAGGCCATCAAGCTTGCCCGGGAAGGCACGGGAACACAGAAGTTTCCCACCAGTTTCGTTCAGGGTGATGCCCGCGAGCTTCCGTTCAAAAAGGCTTCATTCGGCGGGATACTAATCTTCTTTTTCCTTTTGCGTGAGATCGCACAGGACATTGCCGAAATGCTCGAACCGGGTGGTATACTTATATATGAGACTTTTCTGAAGAAACAGAACGCGGTGGACAGGTATCGAAACCCCGCGTTCCTTCTCGATGACGGGGAACTCTTGAGCCTCTTCCCTAGATTCGAACCCATCTACTACGAAGAGGGAACGCATGACCGAAGCGGAAAGCCAAGGATCACCGCACAGCTGATAGCGAGAAAAAAGATATGATAGTTGAATGGAACCCGGAGAGACCAAAGAAAAAGATCACGGACCTTATTGTTCACACCCTGCAGGAAGGCGGCGTTATAGCGTATCCTACAGACACATATTACGGGATCGGGTGTGACCTTTTCAATATAAAGTCCATCCGGAAACTGTATGCGATGAAACGTCTCGACGAAAAGAGCCGGCTCAGCATTATATGCAGGGACATGAAGGACATCAGCGTCTATGCGGTCCTTACGAATTTTTCGTTTGACATCGTGAAGTGGTACCTTCCCGGCCCGTTCACATTCGTTCTCAAGGCGCGAAAGATCATGCCTAAACTTCTCATGACGGAGAGGAAAGAGGTCGGCGTGAGGATACCGGCACATCCTGTACCTGTGGGAATTGCTAGGTTGTGCGAAAGACCGGTTATTAACACGAGTGCCCGTATTGCCGGCGAAGATATCATTACGGACCCGCGGTTGATCGAGAAAACATTCGGAAAAAATATATCGTTGATCGTGGACGGGGGAATTTTAAGCGGTTTGCCATCCACCGTCGTCAGGCTTGTAGACGACACGGTCGAGATCTTGCGGGAAGGCAAGGGAATCCTGTCGGACAGGTTTTCACGACAAGGGGGATTTGATCTATGACACAGGCGCATGCAAAAAAGGGAGAGGTGATACGAAGCTATTCTGATCTGGCAGTCCATACGGAAGTGGGCGCGATTATCCAGCATCATTCCGAGAACAAAGAGGATATCAGACTGGTCGTACGGGACGCTGTTCCCTGGAATGACAATACTAGCAAGGTTCTCGACCTTGGGTGCGGGTACGGATGGTTTGAAGAGATCATGCCGGCGGGGCTCGACGTGGTAGGAGGCATAGATTGCCTCGAAGAGAACGAGGCACCCTTTCTGGCGGCGGCGAGGCCAAAGGCACGCGAGGTTTTCTTTTTCAAGATGATGCTTCCCGCACGTACCGGCCTGGCCACCGGACGGTTCGATCTTATTGTTTCCTTGTATTCGCTTTACTTTTTTCCGGATTTTCTTCCCGAGATATTGCGCCTGCTCAAGCCCGGCGGGCTCTTTTTGTGTCTCACGCACAGCGCGCGGATGCTCGAGGAGGGCCAGCACTATTTTGATTTTAAGAATCTGAGGAAGGTTATTGAACGTTTCTCCGCGGAAAACGGACACCAGATTTTAAGACCCTTTTTTAAAGAGATCAGCCACATTGACTATCCAAATTCGCTGATATTTCATACTGGGGATGAAAAGGCGCTCGCCATGTACATCGATTTCAAGAAAGAATTTATCGAAAAGGACGTCGATCCCCGGATAGTGCGCGAGAAGATGATCGCCGAGCTCAGAAGGAAAGGGAAGTTGAGGTTCAACAAGAACGACCGGATATTTTTGGCATACAAATGAAAGAAAAGATATATTGCCAGCACTGCGGGCAGTTGCTCGGAACGGATTTTCTCGAAGGCAAGCAGCGGCAGGTCTGTACTGTCTGCAAAACGATATGTTATGAAAATCCCCTCCCCGTGGCCTCCGTAGTGCTTGCGAACCAGAAGCGCGAGATCCTCCTCGTCCGCAGGGCCAAGGAACCTTTCAGGGGCATGTGGTGCTGCCCGATCGGTTTCGCAGAGACCGGTGAAAGCATAGAGGATGCTGCCCTGCGGGAGCTCAGGGAAGAAGCGGGGGTCGAGGGAAAAATAAGCCAGCTCATCGATGTCGGCTCACACATCAATCCCCTGTACGGCGAGCTTCTTATTGTAACGTTCGAAGTCGAAAAAACAGGGGGGAAGGAAAGCGCGGGGGATGATGCCTCGGATGCGCGTTATTTCCCAGTCATGAACCTCCCGAAACTTGCTTTCGATTCACAGGTAAGGGCCATTGGGAAATTTGTAGAGCTGAAGAAAGAGCTCTGGAGCATCCACGATTCCTTCGAGACCTTCGTGGAAAGCACGGTCAAGAACAGGATAGGCTATCCGGTGGTCCTGTTGTCTGACGAGCTCGCCCGGGCCGTGGAGGAGAATTCGGCAAAGATCGTCGAGCTGTGGCTCGACGATATAACGACAAACCCATCCACGCGCTCTTACAGGTCGGTTGACAGAGCAGAATTGCGCGAGCGGGCCATGGTCATCATGGGACAATTCCACGCCTGGCTGAGAAAGGAAAAGAGTGAAAGTGAATTTACGTTGTTCTATCGCAGTCTTGGCAAGGAACGAAAAGAAGGCAACGTTCCCCTCGAAGAAGCGATAAGCTCGCTCTCTCTTCTGAAAAAACATGTGTGGATGTTTACGTATTCATTCGGCGTTTGGGAAAAGGCGGTCGACATTTACCGCATGTTCGAGCTCGGGGAGCGCCTGGTCTATTTTTTTGACAGGGCGGCCTATCACACAGCCGTGGGTTATAGAAAAGACCAATGGCAGGGCAAAGAAGCAGAGCGGTCTTGACCGTGGCGACTTGCATAGGATAGCATTTTTTATAACGATGAATTGAAAAGGATGAGAGATGAACAAAAAATTCAAGATCTTCGTCGGCACGGCAATGATCATATTCTTTGTTGCCATCCTGTTCCAGCTGGTTTATGCCCAGAAGAAGGCCCCCGAGCCATTAATGCTGAAGCTTGAAGGCGTCAAATTTCCCCCTGTGACCTTTTCCCATTCCGTTCATACGGACAAAGCGAAGGTAGACTGTGTCGCCTGCCATCACAAGGACAAGAATCCGAAGGAACCCGGTGGATGCATGCCCTGTCATGACCGCAACGAGGTCAAGAACGGTGCGCCGCCGATAAAGGACGCATATCATAAGAACTGCATCGATTGCCATAAGGAATCCGTTGTGAAAAATGTAAGTGCGCCAACCAAATGTAATGACTGTCATAAAAAGCAGTAAAAAAGGGGGTGGGCCGGTTTTTCGGGGAATCCCGGCGTTCCGTTTCCTTACATCTGTTCGTCTTACGATCACAACCCTTTCGTTGATAGCGGCCACGTCCATCGTGGGCAGCCTTGTAGAGCAGGGGGCTTCGGAGGAAGAGTATCTTTCCCATTATTCGGAAAGAGCATATCATTTCATAAAGCTTTTCGGGCTTGATGATGCATATCATTCTCCCTGGTTTTATTTCCTCGTGGTCATTTTTGCGATCAACCTTTTTCTGTGCACCGTGCATCGACTGAAAAGATTGTCGGCTGCCAAGGGAAGACAGGTCCCCGATCTCGCGGCGCTTGTGTCGTCTGGGGCCGGTTTTATAACAGGTTCGGCCAACAAAAGCGAGGTGGTCCGCAGGATCGGGCCTGCATACAAGAGAGAAAGGGTAACCGAGACAACGGAAGTCTTCGAGAAAGGACGTTTTTCCCGGTACGGGGTCATTATTATCCATACGAGCGTGCTAATGGTCCTTATCGGGGGACTGGTGGGGAATATATCGGGATTCAAGGCCTATCTGGCGCTCCGTCCGGGAGAGGGGGCATCGGCTGCCGAGTCCCGGACTCCGGGACGGTCGGCGGTCGTGTTCGGTTTCGCGGTGAAATGTACCGATTTTCGGGTTAGCATGTATCCGTCGGGCCAACCGAAGGAATATGCGAGTGATATCGAGATACTGGACGAGAAGGGCAATGTGCTCAAACGAGGCCGGATACGCGTGAACGAGCCCCTCTCTTACAAAGGCATATATTTTTATCAATCTAGCTACGGACGGTCGAATGTCTATACGTTCAAGGCAGACGGAAGGACGGTGGATATCGGTGATCGGGAAATTGTCCGGGACACGAAGGTTCCCTTCATGGTGGTGCGGTATGCGGAGGATGTCCATAATTTCGGGCCCGGTGTCATGGTTGCATATATGGACGGGGACGAGCCGAAGACGCTGTGGTTTCTGAAGAATGTGGAAAAAATGAGAAAGCATGTGGTAAAAGGATCGAGGATAGCGCTCGAAAATATAAACGGGCAATATTATACCGGACTCGAGGTGTCGCGAGACCCCGGGGTGCCCGCCGTGCTCTGCGGGTTCGTAATGATGCTTATCGGGCTCTATACAAATTTTTTCACCTCATATCGCAGAATATATGTGGCTCACGGCACAGATGCGATAATTGTGGCTGGCATCGCGTCCCGGAACAAGGAGGGCTTCATCGAGGATATGAAGAGGATCGGGGAGGGCCTTCCATGACCACCGACCACGCTTTGCTCGGATTGGCGACGATCATGTACCTCGGGTTATTCTTCGTGCATATACTCTATTTCACCTGGCAGAAAAAGGCGTTGTTGTCATTTGCCCAGTATGCCCTGTATGGCACCGTGATCGTGCAAGCTGCGGGGATGGCCATGCGATGGGCTTTGTCGTACCGGCTTGGAATAGGTCATGTTCCTTTGTCGAATTATTACGAATCCCTCATATTTTTTTCCTGGTCGATATCGGTATTCATGATATGCATGCGAAAAAGGTCTCTTTATCCGGTAATTACATTCATTGCTGCGGGTATATCACTTCTGCTCATGGCATATGCCTCCCTTTCGTCGGGGGTCGAAAAGGGCATTCAGCCGCTGATACCGGCCCTGCAGAGCAACTGGCTTCACATTCATGTTATAACGTGCTTTCTCGGGTACGCCGCTTTTGTGGTTTCGTTTATATGCGGGGTTCTGTATTTTTTTCGTCCTGGCAAGATCGTGCCGACCCGTGAAAGCTTGGAGAGCATCAATTACAGGAGTATTATTATTGGCTTTTCGATGCTGACATCTGGTATACTTACCGGAGCCGTATGGGCCCATTTCGCATGGGGGTCGTACTGGAGTTGGGATCCTAAAGAAACATGGTCGCTTATAACGTGGATCATTTATGCCCTCGTCCTTCATTTGCGCTTTACGGGCGGGTTAAAGGGAAGGCGCATAGCGATATTGTCTATCGCGGGATTTGCGAGCGTTATTATGACCTATTTCGGGGTCAATTTCTTTCTGGTGGGTTTGCATAGTTACGCGACATGACACGAAAACGACCAAAGAGCCTTATATTTTTTGGAAACGGTATAAACTGCGAGAATGAGACGGCATATGCCAACAGGCTCGCCGGTTTTGACCCGGACCTGATTCATATAGATGAATTTGCCGAAGATCCGCGCACGATCCATAAATACAGCTTTATCAATTTCCCGGGTGGCTTTCTCGACGGTGACGATCTTGGTGCCGCAAAAGCCCAGAGCGTCAAGTGGAAGCACCAGAGGATGGCCGGGAGCGACAGGCGCCTTCTTGACGAGCTTGTGAAGTTTATCGATGACGGGAAGATCATCATCGGCATATGCAATGGCTTTCAGTTGCTTATAAAGACAGGATTATTACCTGCGATGGGAAAAAAATACGGGGTACAGACCGCGACCCTCACAGCAAATGATTCAGGACGGTTCGAGGACCGCTGGACGTATCTGAAGGCAAATCGATTTTCTCATTGCATATTTACGTATGATATGGATAAAATTTATCTTCCTGTTCGACATGGTGAAGGCAAATGCGTTGTAGATTCAACAGAAAACCTTTCATTGATGAGGTCGGGCGGAAATATAGTCCTGCAATACGCCGATGATACAGGAGCTGTAACGGCAGCATACCCGGACAGCCCGAATGGGTCGGTGGATTCAATTGCGGGGCTGTGCGATGAGACCGGAAGAATATTTGGGCTTATGCCGCATCCGGAAGCTTTCGTTCGTCGGGTCCAGCATCCCCGGTGGACACGGGAGAAACTCGAGGAAGAGGGAGACGGGCTCAAGATTTTCAAGAATGCCTGTAAATATATTTCAGAAAGTTAGCAGGAGGGGGTTGAAATGAATAAGATGGACATAATCAACAAGCTTGCGACAGATATAAATGTGAACCAGAAAATAGCAAAGATTGCCGTCGATACGATCATAGACAGTATAAAAAAAGCGATCATCAACAATGAACGCGTCGAGATCCGCGGGTTTGGGAGCTTCACCCTCAGAGAATACAAGGCATACAGGGGCAGGAACCCGAAGAGCGGCGAGACCGTGCAGGTGGAGCCGAAACGGCTTCCCTATTTCAAGGTTGGAAAAGAACTGAAGGAAATGGTGTGGAAGGACGAGGTCTAAAAGCTTGCCCAGTACACGCTTAATTCTTTTTTTACATCTTTTATCAGGTCCACAACCCCTCTACAAGGATCGCGTTTCTTCTCATAGTAGAATTCAGGACAGCCCTTCATCATGGTAACGACCGCTTTGACACAGCGGGCGAGACCGGGCGGATCATATCCGCCTTCCAAGGCGAAAAGCGCCCGTGAACCACAGTAGCGCTGCGCTATATCAAGAATGATACGTGTGAGTTCGGAGAAGCCTTTTTCGGTGACGGACATGCCGCCAAGCGGATCGCTGTGATATATATCGAATCCTGCGGAGACGAGCACCATGTCCGGTTTGTAAAGATGGGCTATCGGGACCAGGACCTCCTGAAAGGCAAACACGTAGTCATCGTCGTTCATGTCGTAGCTCATCGGGACATTGACAGTGTACCCTTTTCCGGCACCTGTTCCGGTTTCCGAGTACCAGCCTGTGCCTGGATAGTACGGGAACTGGTGTGTAGAAAAGTAGAGGACCGTGGGATCGGAATAGAAGCTGTGCTGAGTGCCGTTGCCGTGATGAAGATCGAAGTCGACCACGAGTATTCGTTCAAGGCCCCACGTATCTTGGAGATAGCGTGCAGCAACGGCAATATTGTTGAATATGCAGAAACCCATTGATCGTGATTTTTCGGCATGATGCCCCGGAGGACGTATGAGGGCAAAACCGTTTAAGGTCTCCGCGGACATGATGGAGTCTGCCAGGCTCAGACAACCCCCTACTGCGAGAAGTGCGGCCTCGTATGTCTTCGGGGATGCACCGGTATCAGGGTCGAGCGACGCATAGGTTCCCTTGGTGCGGGCGATGAACTCGATATATGATACGTCATGGATGCGTGACAGTTCTTCATGGGAGGCGTATCTCGCCTTTATGTATGTGATGCCTTCGGAATCTATAGACGGTAGCATGGAATATATATGTTGAAGCCGCGCAGGGCCTTCCGGGTGAAATTTCCCGGACAAATGCTGAAGATAAAGGGAGTCTTTTACCAATCCTGTGTTCATCGCTGTCCCGGAAACAATATCACAATATTTCAGGTTAACCCTTTGAGCCAGACCTCGAGCCTCTGGCACCCTTCTTTAAGGTTTTCGATCCGGTCCGCATACGAAAACCGTACATGTGACGATGCGCCGAAGGCACCGAAATCATACCCCGGTGTTATGGCAACCCCTGCTTCTTCCAGGGCCCTCTCGACAAAGGTCATGCTGTCCATCCCGAAACCCTCGATGCCGGCGTAAATGTAGAATGCGCCATCGGGGATACGAGAGATGACGAAACCGAGACTGTTCAGGCGGGGGATGAGAAAATCGCGTCTTTCCTTATACAGAGCGCGCATTTTCGCGAGCTCTTCCTTTTCATCGAAGGCATTCAGGGCGGCGTATTGGGAAATTGAAGGCGGTGCTATAAAGAGGTTTTGGGCAAGCTTCTGGATGGGACGGACGAGGTCCGATGGAACGATCATCCAGCCAAGGCGCCAGCCTGTCATAGCGTATGCCTTGGAAAAACCGCTTACGACGACGATGTCATCGGAAATAGATGCGCTCGAAGAGAAATCGATGTCGTATGTAAGCCCCGAATAGATCTCGTCAACAACAAGAAGGCCCCCGGCAACGGACATGCGCTGATGAAGGGCAATAACGGTTTCGGGGCGATAGACTGCACCGGTGGGGTTGGATGGGTTGGCTATGACAAGAAGGTCGGGCCACGGGGTCTCGTCGAGGTATTGAGGTAGGATCTCGTAATTGGTCTCGGGAGACACTTCAATGGGTTTTATGGTGCAATCGGTCAACAAGGCGATATTTTTGTAGCATGGATAGCCGGGGTCGGACAGAGCAAGTGTTCTGCCGGGTTCGAGCAAGGTAGCGAAGATGAGGACGAATGCAGCGGAGGACCCGTTCGTAATTATAATCCGGTCTGGTGGGATATAGATGCCGCAGGACGCAGCGTATTCGTCGGATATCGCCTGCCTCAATTCGGGAATACCGAGGCTATGGGTATAAAAGGTCTTACCTTCAGCAAGGGCGGCTGCCGCAGCGCTTTTTATGGAGTCCGGCGTTTCAAAACCCGGCTCACCGACCTCCATATGGATGACCCGGTGCCCCTGTAATTCCATCGTGCGGGCTTTTTCCGGAAGCTCCATAACATAGAAAGGCGATATCTGGCTCGCGCGTTTCGAAATATCCATGAGATCCCCTTCTCCAAGAGTTAAGGAACTCTATCAAAATAGGAGCGGACATGTCAATGAAGGGATGGGGGGCGGCCGTGAAATACATTGACACCAAAGGGATACCTCTTCATAATGAAAGCATCCCGGGGAAAGTCTCCCCGGTTCGGCGCGATGCGGCAAGCCTTCGGATGCAGGGAGAAGACCGGATATGTTTCGGGGGGGGGCGACAAGAGGTTGGCCACCGGGTTGCGCGTAATTGAAGATACTATGAATGAACGGGAGAGATATGATAGTCAGAAATTTTACTGATCCTGAAGTAGCACGTACACAGTACCGGGCGCATGGTGGTGCCGATGCCTGGATGATCATGACAAGCCACTTTCTTGAGGGAATAGAGTTTCTGGCGTACGCAACATTGCAGCCGGGAAAAATCATCGAGGAGCACGTTGATCCTGTAGAAGAGATATATCACATATATAGGGGCTCGGGGCATATGAAGGTCGGCGATGAGGTTCGCGAGGTCAGGGAGGGAGACTCGATATGGATACCCGCGGGCGAGCCGCATGCCCTTGACAACCGCACGGATGAAGTGACGATGGTGTTGGTCATAGCGGCCTATCCTTTCAAAAGGTGGATTCAGGGGCAGTCGGAATGAACATCAGGCCGGGATTCAAGATCTCCCGAGAAAAAAGATACAGTATACGGTAGAGGGTCGCGGTACAGAGTTCCGATGCGGTACCGTAACTAAGGCACCCTAACTTGCGGAAATCAGGGCAAAAAAGGATGTTGCACGTGAAACAAGAGAAGAGATGCCCCCTTGCCCATTACCCCTCTTCTCCATATTCCTCCAGGTAGCGTTCGATATACGCGGTCAATTTCTTATTGGATTGATAGATCCCAAAATGTCCTTCACAGAGGATATCTGCATTTAAGGCGAGGAGTTGCTTCATGGAGTTCGTCCAGTCGCGCATATTGGCGCCGAAATCGGCAAGGAACGGTCCATGTATGTCTTGGCCAAAGAGCACGCGTTTCCCGGATTTATCTATGTAGGCTGAAATGGATCCGGGTGTGTGACCGGGCGTATGGAGCAGGACAAGCTCATGGGAGCCTATGGACATCTCGAACCGGAGTCCCGCGAATTTGACATCGACGGGGAGAGGTTTCAGGTTTACGCCATACCAGTGTGCAGCGGTCAGCCGCGGGTCTCCCCGTTCAAGGGTTGCCGCATCGAGGTCGTGCATGACAATCCGGGCCCCGTATTTTTGCTGCAGGGCTGCGGCTCCACCAATATGATCGATGTGACAATGTGTCAGGATGATCGTTGACAGGGGGGTGGACTTGAAACCGAGCCGGTCGATATTTGCGACTAGGGAGCCAACGCTCGAACCCGCGCCCGTGTCTATGAGAACGAACTCGCCAAGGTTCAAGAGGTAAACACAGCAATCTTTTGTATCTGTAATGTCTGAGTTGCCGATGAGATAGATTCCGTCGTGGATCTCCTTTATTCCCATTATGTGCCCTCCTGATGAAAGATAGATTACTGGAAACAGCGTAAGGATACAAGGGAGACCTGGGGGTTGATTCCGCAAGATGCGGTTATTATGCAGGGTTGGGGGGTATGGTGTTGCATGTGGATAGTGGCTGGCAGGAAGCACGGCGCGGGCTGTCCTTGACAGTGAAGAAAAGTAGTTGTAATATCAAGAAAAAAGGGAGGAAAGGATGAAGATAAAATGGTACGGCCATTCGGCCTTTCTTATAACAACTGAGAATGGAACGCGGATCATCCTGGATCCCTATCAATCGGGTGCTTTCGGTGGAGCCCTTGCGTATGGCAAGATTAATGAGGCCGCCGATATTGTCCTGTCGAGCCACGATCATGACGATCACAACTATGTGGGGGATATTACGGGAAAGTTCACGTTGATAAACAGGCCGGGCGATCATAGGGAAGCGGGCATTGGTATTCAGGGAATCTCGACTTTCCATGATCGATCAGGCGGGAGGGAACGGGGGCAGAACATTATATATATTATAGAGGCTGATGGGATGCGGATCGCACACCTCGGTGATCTGGGGCATGTTCTGGACAGCGTCACGGTGGAACAAATGGGAAAAGTGGACGTACTTTTGATACCCGTAGGCGGGTTTTATACCATCGATCCGGAGGAGGCATCGAGGATTGTAAATGATGTGAAGCCCATTGTCAGCATTCCCATGCACTTCAAGACAGAAAAGTGTGATTTCCCCATCGTTCCGGTTGAAGAATTTACGAAAGGGAAGCCAGACGTGCAGGTTGCCGGAAAAACGGAAATAGAGCTTGTGAAATCTACCCTGGCCTCGGCGCAGGGCATCGTCGTTCTGCGTCACGCGTTGTAAAGAAGATACTCCATGCTGAAGAAGCTATTTTCTGAACAGGATATCGCGAGGACGGTAAAGCGGTTGGCGAAGCAGATAGAGAACGATTTTATGAATGAGGAGCTCCTTTTCGTCTGTCTGCTCAAAGGGTCCTTCATATTCACGTCGGACCTGATCCGACAGGTCAAGAATCCGTCGCGTATCGATTTCATGCGAGTATCTTCGTATGGAAACCAGATGACAACGCGGGGCAATGTCGAGATCATCAAAGACCTTGACGAAGATATTGAGGCTAAGAATGTTATTATCGTGGAAGATATCATCGATTCTGGCCTGACCCTGACACGAGTGCGCGAAATGCTGCGGACCCGCAACCCGAAGAGATTAAAGATCTGTGCTCTTATCGATAAGAGACGCAGGCGGAGGGTTGACATCGAAGCCGACTACGTGGGGTTCACTATAGACGACGGGTTCGTTGTGGGCTACGGGATCGATTATGCCGAATATCACAGGAATTGTCCTGATATTTGCATCGTGATGGAAGAAAATGGGGTTTAAGCGGGGGCATAGGACGATCGCGGTTGTCTTGTTCATGTGCTTTGCGTTCCTTTTTTGTACAGGCGTTGAGTTGGCCGCATTCCCTGGCGAACCCGAGGGCTATGGCGGCGTTACATGGGGTACCCGGATAGATGCGCTCAAGCCCCTGAGGTATGCGGGAACGGATGGCTCCGGCGTCGCACTATATGAGCGGCCTGGCGAGGAGCTTATTTACGGGCGGGCGAAGCTTATAGCGATAGAATATGGTTTTGAGAACGGGCGGCTCACAACGGTAACCCTCAAGGTGGACTCGCTACTGCAGTACTTGCTCATGAAAGAGGAAGCGTTCAAAAGGTATGGGGAGGGCAAGCAACTGGCAGGGCATGAGGATAGCTACAGCTGGAGCGGCGAAATTGCAGAGGTTTTGCTGATGGACAAATTTGTGGTGTCCTGAACGGGCGCCAGAGGGCAAGGGTTCCTTGCCATGAAATCGCCAAGGTGATTATCCACGGGAGTAGATGATGAAGATTCTCGTGCTTTATTTTTCGCGGTCCGGAAACACGAGGAGGCTTGCAGAGGCCATTGCTGCGGGTATTGATTCGGTGGACGGTGTTGAGGGTGTGCTGAGAGACCCCGGTGAGGTCACAAAGGAGGATTTCCTTGATTCCGAGGGGATTATAGCGGGATCGCCTGTATACTTCGGGGGAATGGCGGCACAGTTGAAGGAGGTATTTGACAGGTTTGTGGGTGTGCGACAGAAAATGGGAGACAAGATCGGAGCCGCGTTTGCCACGTCAGGAGACCTGTCCGGAGGTAAGGAAACGACCATGTTCTCCATCATCCAGGCGCTCATGATCTATGGCATGATCATAGTAGGTGATCCCCTTGATGCGACAGGGCATTACGGTGTATCCTGTACAGGCACCCCGGATGAAAAAACACTTACAAATGCACGGAAGTTGGGAAAAAGGGTCGCCGCGCTGGCGAAGAAATTGAAAGCGTAAAACTGTTTCACGTGCAACATCGCCAGAATTTTGAAAAACAGCACCACTCATTGTGAGCGCGATCGTATTCCCGGATGAATAAAAAATTCCTATGAAGACCAAAAAGAAAACGACGGGACCCGAAAAACCCGTCAGGACAGACATTGTTGAAAAGGTGGAGGCGGTAAAACAGGCGGCTGCTCTGCTGGAAGCCTCCATAGAGGAGTTCAAATCTGTCGAAAAAGCCCTTGAATATAGCGAGGCCCGCTACCAGCTGCTGGTGAGGCATTCGTCAGACGGCGTCTTTTTGTTCAGCCCCGTGACGTTGAAGATACTCGAGGCCAATACCAGCTTCCTACAAATGATGGGCTATACGGAGAAGGAAATAACCAGTATTACCGTCCCCGACATCATCGTAATGCCCAAAAAAGATATTCTCCTCAATATCAAGCACGTCCTGAAACATACAGAGCATGTTTCAGGGTTGCGCCAATATCGAAGGAAAGACGGGTCCCTGACAGATGTCGAGATAACATCATCTCTTATACGTCATAAAGGCGAGCAGTTCATCATGGTAAACGTCCGTGATGTAACAGAGCGCCTGAGGGCCCAGCACGAACTGGAACGCCAGGCCAACATACTCCGTGACCAGGCCGAGATCATCGATATAGCCGAAGACGCCATCATCGTCCGCGACACGAAAGACCAGATCATATTCTGGAACAGGGGCGCCGAAAACCGGTTTGGTTTTAGCGGCCAAGAGGCAATAGGTTGCACCATCTCGCAGCTCCTGAAAACCGAATACTCCGAACCAAGGGCGGAGATCAGGAAACAACTCTTTACCGATGGAAAGTGGGAAGGGGAACTTAGCCATCGGGCAAAGAACGGGCAGGAGATCATTGTCGACAGCAAATGGAAGCTCAGGACCGACAAAAAAGGCAAGCCGCTGGCGATCCTTCAGATCGACAATGACATTACACACCGCAAGCAGGCGGAGAATATACTGCAAAAGTCCAAACAAGAATTGGAGCTCCGCGTGGTCGAACGCACAAGTGAGCTCCTGAAGGCCAATTCCCGACTGGTGCAGGAGCTCAAAAGACGGCAGCAGGTTGAGGACATGCTCAGACGGGGTGCAGAACGCTATAAGAACCTGTTCGAGAATTCTCCGCTGGGTATTTACCGTACAAACCCTGATGGAAAGATCCTCATGGCAAACCCCACCCTCATCCGCATGATGGGATACGCATCATTCGACGAGTTCTATGCGGTGAGGTCTTTCAAAAAGAGTTGCGAACCGACATACCTCAACAAAAAAATCAAGGACAGGCTGGAACGCGAAGGGCGTGTGCGGGGGTTTGAGGCCAGGTGGAAGGTCGGGCGCAACGGAACGGTCATGTATGTCATGGAAAATGCCCGCGCCATACGCGATGCCGAAGGAAAAACACTATATTACGAGGGCACTGTCGAGGACATCACCGAAAGAAAAAAAGCGGAAGAAAGTATTGACCAGTATCAGCGGCAGTTAAGGTCCCTGGCATCGGAATTGACGCTCGCTGAAGAACGGGAGAGAAGGAGAATATCGAGCCTTCTCCACGATCATATAGGGCAGCTTCACGCAACAGCAAAGATGAAGCTGGGGTTGCTCGAAAGCTCCGTCGAAGACCACGCCCTGAAGAAAGAAATAAACGAAATACGGGAGCTGATCGGCCAGGCAATACACTATGGACGTACGCTGACATTCGAATTGAGTCCGCCCATATTATATGACCTCGGCCTTGAACCTGCGGTCGAATGGCTTACCGAACAGCTCGAGGAGCAAAATGCGATAACCTGCGCATTCGAGAATGACGGCTCTTTAAAGCCGATTAGCGACGAAATACGGGTCCTTTTGTTTACAGCAGTTCGAGAACTGCTCGTAAATGTCGTCAAGCACGCGGCCGCCCAACATGTAAAGATCACGATAAGACGCATAGACGACAGCATTTCGATCCACGTTGCCGATGACGGAACAGGGTTCAATGCGTCGAAAAAAAGTTATCATTTGGCGGAGGCCCGAGGCTACGGCCTTTTCAGTATCCGTGAAAGACTTCATTCACTGGGCGGCCACATGGATGTCCGTTCCTGGATAGGCAGGGGCACACGCATTGTGTTGCAGGCACCGCTTAAACGAGGGGGAGACATTAATTGAAGACAAAGATAATCATTGCAGACGATCACAAGATCATGCGTGAAGGCCTGAAAGCCCTCATCGAAAAGCAGCCGGACATGGAAGTGGCGGCCGAGGCCCGGGACGGTCTTGAAGTAACCAAACTGGCACGGAAATTAGCGCCCCAGGTCATCATCATGGATATCGGCATGCCCGAAATGAACGGAATCGACGCGACCCGCCAGGTTCTTTCGGAGAATAAGGACATAAAAATAATCGCGCTTTCCATGCATTCGGACCGGAGGTTCGTCTTGGAAATGCTCAAAGCGGGCGCGTCAGGCTACCTCTTGAAGGACAGTGCATTCGAAGAGCTCGTGAATGCGGTACATACCGTCATGACCGGCCAATCATATTTGAGCCCGAGGATTACGGACATTGTCGTGAAGGAATATCTCTATAACCTCCCGAAAAATGAATCAACAGTCTTTACGGTCCTTACCGTGAGGGAACGCGAGGTCCTCCAGCTCCTGGCCGAGGGCAAGAGCACCAAGCAGATAGCGTCCACGTTGAATCTCAGCGTAAAGACGGTCGAAACACACCGGCAGCAGATAATGGACAAGCTGGAGATACGCACCGTGGCGGAATTGACCAAATATGCCATACGCGAGGGATTGACGTCTTTGTAGATCGATGAGATCGTAAGCTGCAAGTAGAAGCACCAATAAATACCGCCACTTCACAGATGACATCTCCATATGAGCCAACTTGGTTATTCTGTTTTTAAACTCCTTACGGCTGACGACTGACGGTCCAATCGTGCTTTGCATCCCCTATCCATATCAGGAATTTTTCCCCGACATTTCAGGGAAATCCCGATTCCCCCCTTTTCCACGTCTGGCTATACTATTGCACACGTAGCGTCAGAGGAGGGGCCTGAGGGTGGCCGAGTTTTTAGCAGCAGCACATATAACAAGCGCACTCGATATCATCAATGCATATCTCAGCGGCGGCTTCCTCGTCGATTTTTGCACAGTAATCGTGTCTAACCTTGTCCTATCGGGCGATAATGCCATTGTTATTGCTCTTGCAGCGCGATCCCTGCCGCCGAAGATGCGGCTGCACGGGATCGTATTCGGTACTATAGCAGCGATAATCATGCGAGTTATCCTTACCTACTTTGCGGCCATGCTTCTCAGTGTGCCGTACATGAAGCTTATCGGCGGATTGCTCATACTCGGCATTGCAGTCAAATTGCTCTTGGACAAGGATTCGGAGCATGAAGACAAGGCGACATCAGGCGGTCTGCTGAAAGTGATCGGTGTGATACTGCTCGCAGATCTGGTTATGAGTGTTGATAACATCATCGCCGTCGCGGGGGCCAGCAAAGGCAACCCGGCGTTGCTTTTCCTTGGACTTGGCATGAGCATACCGTTAGTTGCCTTCGGAAGCGGGATAATATCACGTCTTATGGGGCGTTACCCCGTGATCGTCTATATCGGTGCGGGGATCCTTGGAAAGGCGGCAGCCGAGATGATTTTGGCTGACCCGCTGACGCTGAGCATAGTACATGCGCCTGGTGCGGTCATGCGGTACTCGCTCCAGATCATTTCCGCTCTCGGTGTAATAGGGGTCGGTATGCTCTGGCTCAGGACGCGCCACGCGAAAGAACGGCCCGTTGCTGCAGTATCGAGTCCTTTTTCCATGGCAGGATGGGATTTACAGTAGCGTTTCCTTGATCTGATTGACGGGTTTTGCAACGTTTTGCAGATAAATAATTGCCTGTATGTATTGGAAACTCCGGAATAATGACAGGGAGAAGGGGGAAATGAAGCAAGCGACCACGGTTTTGGGATTATGCATTTTCCGGAATGAAAGAGAAATATGGAGCGATTATTAAAGATACCCCGACGGAGGTCGGCATCGACCATCCTTTCCCTGCCCTTGGTGACAAAGGTGTTGGCCTCCGTCGCGGTAAACAAAAACGTCAGTCATAAGTAGTAAGTCGTAAATTAGGTTTAAAATACAAGGACCGGTACGCACCCGGTCCTTTTTGCATCTATCATGATACAAAAGTGCTGTTGGCGGAACGTGTTAACTCCTCACGACTTACTATCCTATTTTACCCAGCGGTAGAGGAAGAACCAGGCGATCTTGCCGTATTCACCTGTGACCTTCCTGATAGTGTTCTGATTAAGGAACCAGAGACGTCCGGTTGGCTTCTCAAACCGTGTGGGAACAAATATCATTCGGTAGCCGCTACCGGTAAAGACCCTCTTGGCTATCACCGTAATCCGCCTCATATGATAAGGAGAACTGACAAATATCGCAGATGTCAGCCCTTTTCCGTCCATGAGCCTCTTTGCCTCGAGCAGTTCTACGTGAGTATCCTCAAATACTACAGGGTAATGTGAGGGTCGGGATGGAACGCCCATCAGGGATCCGCGTTCGAAGTTCGGAGCTTCCGCTATTTTGCCGTAGGCGGGGATGATCAGATAGTCGGCATACCCGTCGTTGATCAAACGTACGGCTTCAGCCTTTCTTTCCCTGTATTCAGTGCCGAGAAAGAGAACAACCGCATCGGCCTTCTGAGGCTTATCGGAATAAATGAGATAATCGGGAGCTAAGATGAAAAGAACGGCAAGCATGGCAAGGACACAAATTGCCGTTGCAAACGTTCTCATTTGTCCCTGGTGCCCGCCTTTCCGGTGAGCTTCTGCTCCCATTTCCAGGCCGTTTCGATTATAAACGAAAGGTCATCGTGGAGCGGTGACCAACCTGTGAGCCTCTTGAGCTTTGTGCTGTCGGCGATGAGTTCAGGTGGATCTCCAGGCCTGCGATCAGTAAATGTTACGGTGAAATCGACCCCCGTGACCTCCTTGGCGACGTTGATCACATCCAGAACCGAGAAGCCGTGGCCGTAGCCGCAGTTCATGACATCGGACAGCCCGGTTTGCCTGAGGTACATAAGGGCCAACAGGTGCGCCGAACCGAGGTCGCTGACATGAATATAGTCCCGCACGCACGTACCGTCCAGGGTGGGATAATCGGTCCCGAATACGGAAAGGGAGTCCTGTTCGCCCTGCGCGGTCTTGAGAGTGCGGGTGATCAAATGGGTCGCGTAACCGTATGCCTGGCCGATCTCGCAATCCGGGTCTGCCCCGGCCACGTTAAAATAGCGAAGTGCGATATATTTCAGGTCGCGGCAGGCAGCGATATCCTTAAGGACTTTTTCGATCATGACCTTTGTCATTCCATACGGATTGATCGGACGCAGCGGGGTATCCTCGCCGATGGGGTTCTTATCGGGAATCCCGTACGCGGCGGCCGTCGAAGAATAAACGAAATATTCGATGCCAAGCTCCGTCATCGCTTCGAGCAGATTAATGCTGTTTACGACATTGTTTTTGTAATACATGAGAGGCTCCCGGGTCGATTCCTCGACCTGGATCGAGGCGGCGAAGTGCATGACCGCATCAGGCTGATAATCTTTCAGCGTATCCTTGAGCAATTTCCGGTCATCGAGGTCGCCCCTTACAAGCTTCCCCGAAAGGACGGCCCACTCATGGCCGGTCGAGAGATTATCGTAAACGAGAACGTTATGACCGTGCTGACCGAGAAGTTTTACAACGTGACTGCCGATATAACCGGCTCCGCCGGTAACAAATACCTTCATGTATGATACCTCCTGCCTGAAATTTGCCAAACCCGGCACGGGTCATGTCTGTGGTTTTAATATGCACACCTGTGTTTGTGCGAGCACTATGGGAAAAATGTATGATAAGTCACTCGGTCATTATACCACAATCTCCGGTTGGAAGTAATCGGCTCCGTCAGCCTTCCCACGGGACGAAAGCGGCGTGTGCAGAATATCGCGATTGCCCGATCACAGAATACCTGCATAAAATAAGGTCATCGGACGTGATGCAGGCCTGACCCTGACTTTTCAATAATTGACTTATGTGTTATACTTATGTATTGCATGCGATGTGCGAGAGAAACAGTTTCAAGGGGGATATATGAAAAAGGATGTCACAATTTGCTTCAGGACCAATGAAGAATTAAAGCACACTCTGGAGAAGATAGCGGAGGTGGAACGACGGTCGTTGTCTTCGATCATAGAGAACATTCTTCATGGCCAAGTAAAAGATAAAGTAGAGCTTAAAGGCGCAAAAAAAGAAAGACGCAGGTATCAGCGCAAAGAAGTGTCGTTACCCGCCTTTGTTTATAAACACGAGGCAAAAGAGTCGACGCTTCAAACCGGGATCGTTATTAACGTTTCTCTTGGCGGCTTGAGGATCTCCATTCCCAAGGAGTATGATGTCGTGAACGATGCCGAGTTTGACACCATCTTCAGCATACCGAATGAGAAGACGCCGGTAAAAATGCGGTGTGCGATCAGGAGGATAGTCGAAGGGGGCGATTCGACCAAAGAGCTCGGTGCCGATTTCATAGATGGAGACTTCCCTAGTTATCAGAAATTGCACAGATATCTGGGCTAGAAACGGTCTCAAGCCTCAGGCGGAGATATTATTCACGAATATATCTGCCTTTCCCGTTTGCCTTCCCTGTGATGGCCCTGCTTTCAATTGTTTTTTCTTTCCCCTGAGACTTGAGACCGTTTTTCTTTAGCGTAGCGTTTCAGGCGGTTCAGGTCGTCCTCCGTGAAGCCTTCCCACGCATAGGGGAAGAGCGCGTTATTCTGGTAAATGGCATCCTCCGCAACGGGAAATTTTGCGATATCCTTAAATTGTTCGTACATCGGTGTATGGGGGATCGGTGTATATTCGGCAAGGTACGGCGTTACGTCAAGGGACCTCAAGTAGTCTATCGCACGTTTCACGTCCTGCCAGGGCTGCCGTGGCAAACCGGCGAGGATATAAACCTTCAGTTGTTCCCTGCTGTATCCCGCCCCTTTAAGGGCCCTTATAGCGCGTTCAAAGACAGCTTCCGTCACCTTCCCACCCGTTGCGGATTGCACTGCTGGATCGACCGATTCAAGACCGATGCGAACCTCACGGAACCCCGACCGGGCAAAAAGCTCCGCCATCTCCTGGTCAATGAACGCGGCATTTACGGCATTGGGGTTGTATATGTCGACAGCATAGGGTAGACCGGCAATTTTTCTTAAAAGTGGCTTCGCGAAATCTTCGCTCGAGTATAAGAAGCTGTCGTCATATATGACAAAACGCCGGACTCCCTGCAGATGCCAGTGGACGATCTCACCGAGCACCGACCCGGGGCTCCGCCGCGTCATAGAGGGATACATAAAGGACGTTGCGCAATAGGTACAACGAAACACACAGCCGAGCGAAGTCAGAAGGGGCACAAACGGTAGGGTATCGAGAAGGTCATGGGCGGGATAGGGCAAGATGTCGAGATCGTCCAGCATCGGCTTGAATGACAGCGTGTAATTCAGTTCGTCCTCGACAAACTTGTAAAATGTACCGATCGCGTTTGACGGGATGATGAGGTCGGCCGCTTTGAAATTCAGAGTGGCCTGTTCGTGGCATAATGTCGGGTAGATTCCCCCGATAACTATTTTTGCCTGCGGGCAGGCCTGCCGCACAAGTTCGGAGATCTCGACCGCACCTTGGTACCAATAGGTCATGATGGACGTGATCAGTACGAGGTCCGGCGCTGTGCGTGTTTCGAGAATTCGTACAAATTCACCCGGCGACATACCGTATCTCCGATATTGCTTCGGCACCACCCCGAGAATTTCAGGTTTCGGGACCTTTTCCTTGATAAACGGTCCACGTCCATCGAGCTTGCGCTTATCTTCCCGTACACGCATGCAATCTATGACCTCGACAGGTAATCCGTTCTGCCGGAGAATTGACGAAACATAGAGAAGGCCGAGAGGGTTCGACCAAAAATTATAGGCAGCGAAGTCATAAATATAGGGATTAATGGCAAGTACACGGGGCGCACGCATGGGTTTAGGTCTTGACCGCCCTTCCGGTCCGCCTTCCGGCTGGAAAAATGAAAGCATACAGGAGGCCGAAGATAAAACCGCCAACATGAGCGTACCATGCAATACCCTCCACATTCGCATAAAGGAACTGCATGAAGAACCAGGCGGTAAGAAGGATAACCGCAGGGATATCCACAATTTTTATGAATATTACTATGATGAGGATGGTTTTTATGCGGGCATAGGGATAACAGACGAGGTAGGCGCCCAACACCCCCGATATGGCTCCGCTTGCACCGATCATGGGGACCTCAGACGAAGGGTCGTAAAATAGCTGGAAAAGCGCGGCGCATATTCCCGAAACGATATAAAAGATAAGAAATCCTGTATGGCCCAGACGGTCCTCTATATTATTCCCGAAGATCCACAGGTACAGCATGTTCCCGATAATATGCAGAAAACCGCCATGGATGAACATGGAAGAAAATATCGTCATTATATTGTACGGAAGGAGATCGTGGCGTGAGACGAACGATGCAATGAACTCTTTCGGCACAAGGCCGAAATACGTGTACAGCATTGCTCCTGCAGAAGCGTGAAGGACGATGTGCTGCCATATGAAAATAATGATGTTTACAAAGATGAGACCCATTGTTATAATGGGAAAAGTGCGGGTCGGGATATTGTCTTTTAGTGGTATCATTCAAGTACTTTCTTTATCACGCAACACTAGCCATGTCAAAAAACGTGTAACTGGAGCAGATATATGCCTGAATTGAGAAAAGATCCCATTATTGACAGATGGGTTATAATTTCGACCGAGAGGGGTAAAAGGCCTGTTTTTTTCGTCGAGGAAACTCCTCCCTCAAAGGTGGCTGTTTGCCCTTTGTGCCCGGGAAATGAAACTATGACGCCTCCGGAGGTTTTCATGATCCGGCCGTCCGGGGCCTCGCACGGTCCATCGGAATGGTCGCTGAGGGTCGTTCCGAACAAGTTCCCTGCGCTTCGTATAGAAGGTACGCTCGATCGTGAAGGTTTCGGGATCTATGACAAAATGAATGGGATCGGTGCCCATGAGGTCATTGTCGAAACACCTAACCACGGTGAAACTCTGTCGGATATGCCGGTTAACCGGGTGCAAAACGTGTTTATAGCTTACAGGGAACGAATACGGGACCTGATGCGCGATACGCGCTTTAAATATATAATGGTATTCAAGAACAACGGGTCTGTTGCCGGAGCGTCTCTCGACCACGCACATTCGCAATTGATAGCTCTGCCGATCGTACCAAGGCGGGTCTCGGAAGAGATCGGCGGGGGGCTTGCCTATCACAGGTATAAGGAAAGATGCATATTCTGTGATATTGTAGCCCAGGAAAGAGAAGACAATAAACGTATTGTCTCCGAGAATGAACGCTATATAGCAATATCCCCATATGCATCGAGATTCCCGTTCGAAACGTGGATATTGCCCAAGCAGCACGGTGCCGTATTTTCCGAACATGATCCGTCCGATAATTACTATTCTCTTGCCGAAATACTTTCGATAGTCCTGAGAAAGTACGTCAAGCTGCTCAACGCGCCGCCATACAATTATATAATCCATACTGCCCCGGCTTTTAATGTCGGGATGGAGCATTATCACTGGCATATCGAGATCATTCCGCGTCTTACGAAAATGGCCGGGTTTGAATGGGGCACCGGTTTTTACATTAATCCCACTCCGCCCGAAGAGGCTACTGCGTATCTCAAAGAAACCCAGATATAAGGGGGTATGATGAAGATATTAATTGCGTCTCCCGAGATATTTCCATTTGTGAAAACAGGAGGTCTAGCGGATGTGACCGGGGCGTTACCGAAGGCCTTGAGGGACCTTGGGGTAGATGTCCGGGTCGTTCTTCCTAAGCATAAAGGGATCGAGGAACTTGGCTTTCCGATGCGGTACAGCAATCGCCGGATATCCTGCCAGATTTCACAATCTTTTGTAGATGCGGAGGTGGTCGAGAGCGAATACGACGGCATAACCGCCTATCTCATTGAAAAAGATGAATACTATTACAGGGATTATCTGTACAGCACACCGGACGGGGATTATCTTGACAACGCAGAACGGTTCATCTTTTTTGCAAAGAGTATCCTGGAAACGATAAAAGTGACCGGTTTTGTGCCGGACGTTCTTCACTGCAATGACTGGGAAACGTCGCTTGCCCCCGTATTTCTGAAGACAGCATACAAGACGGACCCCGATCTCGCCAGGGTGGCAACACTGCTCACGATCCACAACCTGGGATATCAAGGGATATTCTGGCACTATGACATGCATCTCCTGAACATAGGATGGGAATACTTCACACCCGAATCCCTGGAATATTTCGGCCATATCAATTTCTTGAAAGGCGGCATAGTCTTTTCAGACATTTTGAACACGGTCAGCAAACAGTACAGCAAGGAGATCCAGACGCAGGTTTTTGGATGTGGCCTTGACGGCATTCTTACGACGCGCCGGGAGGACCTTTACGGGATCGTGAACGGCATCGACTATAACGACTGGAACCCTGAAACAGATAAATTTATTCCCGTAAAATTCAGTGTAGAAGATACCGGAAACAAGGCGGTATGTAAAAAAGCACTGCAGCAGGCATTCGACCTGCCCACAGACCCCGGGATCCCGCTCGTGGCCACAATATCCCGGCTCGCCGACCAGAAAGGATTCGATCTTATATCCGACGCAATGGAAGAGATGGCCGCCCTCGGCATACAATACGCCATCCTGGGAACGGGCGAGCGAAAGTATCACGATCTGTTGACGGAACTCTCCAAGAAATACCCAGGGGTATTCTCGGTAAAGATCGCCTATGACAATGCCCTGGCCCATCTTATAGAGGCAGGCGCCGACCTGTTCCTTATGCCGTCCCAGTATGAGCCCTGCGGGCTTAATCAGCTGTACAGCCTGAAATATGGCACCGTCCCGGTGGTACGGGGTGTCGGCGGGCTCGAAGATACAATTATAGACTATTCGACGTTTCCGCAAACGGGAACGGGATTCAAATTTTATGAATATACGAAAGAGGCAATGCTCGATGCAATCGACCGTGCACTATCCCTGTACAAGGACAAGAAGGCCTGGTCGAACCTCGTCTCCCGGTGCATGAAGGAAGATTTCTCGTGGGGAAAATCTGCCCGAGAGTACCTGGAATTGTACAAAAAAGCGATCGCAAAGCATGAATCAAGCTGAATTGATCGGCAAAATTATCGAGATCTCGCATTCGAACCTTGACCTGACCGCCAGGGTCAATGCGATCCTCAACATAATTTCCCAAGACCTTGGCTTTGAAGACATCATAGTCTATACCCTTGACAAGGATAAACGGCTGACGTGCCGGTATTCAAACCAGAAGAGCGTACTGTTTGGAGTATTGAGCCACTACCGCTGTCACATCGGGGAAGGGATCGTTGGGACCGTTGCCCAGCGCAGGACTGCCCGATTCTATACTATAAAGGATATTTCTCCGAGGTTCGGATGCCTGTTTTATCCCGAACTCGATGATCATGTCGATAAGTTCAGAACGTTTTCTTTCCTGCCCCTTTCAGACGACAGCTATTTGTTCGGTGTTATCGTCCTGTGTTCATACAGCCACGATTCTGTTCAGGACCAAGAGAAAGTTCTGCTGTCGATCATTTCCCGCGAACTGGGAGGCATCCTGCGTTCATTTGAGCTCATCCTCTCGTCAAAAAAACGGATCAGTGAACTGGCAATGCTGTCTGAACTGGGAAAAATTCTGACATCGAACGTTGGGCCCCACGAACTCCTGAAAAGCATTGCCCTCATTATAGCCAAATCGCTCTCCGCGTCCTTCGTTTCCGTGAAACTTGAATACCCCTTCCTTAAACTTGAGACCCAGCGTTTCACTTACGGGATAATAAAACCGGAAGCACAGGAGTACGTGGATCAGCTCGAAAAATCGGCCATGAAACTGCTTCGCCCGGTTTCCCTGCGCAACGGTGCCCCGGAGCAGTTCAACCAGCCTCAGGGTTATTCACTGTATTCGGCACCGATCCTTTCAAAGAACAGGGTGTTGGGCACGATTACCCTGTGCGGCGAAAGCACGGATCAACACGCCAGCATCGAGGAAAACGGCCAGTATATAATCAATACCATCTCAAATTACATATCGAGCGGGCTCGAGAATACGCTCCTCAATACCCGGTTGAGAAATGTGGTCAGGGAACTTACCGATGCGCAGAAAAGGCTCATCGAACAGGAAAAATTTCGCAGCCTCGGTGAGATGACGGCCAATATTGCCCATGAGATCAAGAATCCGCTTGTCATAATAGGTGGTTTTACAAAGCGGCTCGCAAAAAAGATGCAGAACAATCATACCGAAAATCGCTACATAAATATTATTCTCAACGAGGTCGGGCGTCTTGAGACCATACTGAACGAGATATTGCATTATGTCAAGGAAGGTCAGCCGTTCGAAGAATCCTGCAGGCTTCAGGACTTTCTCGAGGATATTCTCTATATCCTTTCTTCCGATCCGGCGTGGGAAAACATAACGATAACCAAAGATTTCGATCAAGAACTCGAACCCGTATCCTGCGATAGCCAGCAATTGAAACAGGTGTTCATCAATCTGCTGATGAATGCCTTTGAAGCAATGCGCGGTACGGGGACGATATCCGTCAAGGTGCGCAAGGTGATGCATGACGGACAGCCCTTTGCCGCCGCATGGATCACCGATACGGGTGGCGGGATAGACCCTGCTATCATTGACAATATATTCAATCCCTTTTTCACGACAAAAGAGCGCGGAACGGGGCTTGGCCTCGCGATCTCGAACAAGATAGTGACAAACCACAAAGGGCACATTGAAGTTGAGAATGTGGCCGGGAAAGGGGTTACATTCATTGTGTATCTCCCTATGAAAAATATTACGCTGCAAGAGGAGCTTACATGAAAAGAAAAGTTCTCGTTGTCGACGATGAGGAAAATATCAGGCTCTTGTTCAAAGAAGAACTTGAGGAAGAGGGTTATGAGGTCGATACCGCATCCAACGGCCTCGAAGCCCTTGAGAAGGTCAAG